>Ga0268246_10000013_pt1 | contig 249071 bp, 212 predicted proteins | sample AgamicOrSfe_FD_200242 | JGI IMG/M metagenome (GOLD analysis project Ga0268246, IMG submission 200242) | Agave microbial communities from Guanajuato, Mexico - Or.Sf.e (v2) (version 2) | ecosystem: Host-associated > Plants > Phyllosphere > Phylloplane/Leaf | place: Guanajuato, Mexico... | reverse complement strand
AATCCAGTCGTGTATCGAGTCTATCTCAAGAGCTCTCCACGACCGACTTCGCGTATCCTCTTTCGAGAGACACGCTTAAGAAGACTTGGCGAGAGGGTTGAAGAAACCGTACTCGGCAGCGAGAGAGACACCGGTCTGAACGTTTGGGTTCTGGTCGGCCGAGGTGATGGAGCTCTTGAGGTAGCAGTTGGCGCCATCGTAGGAGACGTCGACGCAGTTGGTGGTGTTGGAGCAGGTCTGGATGCAGTCGTAGAGGTTGTCGGACTGGACGAGCTCGAGGTCGCCGCCGTAGTAGTCGGTGCCGCAGCGGATGGCGAAGACACCGTGCTGAGTTGGCACCAAAGTGTTGTTGTACTCTGGGCAGTGAGGGGTGATGGCGGCGGCGACGTAGTTGCCGACGAGCACGCTGGTGAGAGCGGCGGTGTTGACGTTAGAGTTGACAGTGCGCTGGTTCAGGGCGGACTTCAAGTAGCAGCCGCCGTTGGTGTAGGAGACGTCGACGCAGTGAGGGGTGTTGCTGCAGGTCTGGATGCAGGAGCTGAAGGATGGGGCGCCGACGAAGGCGAGGTCGCCACCGTAGTAGTCGTAGCCGCACAGGATGGTGTATTGGCCGTAGATGGTGCCGTTAGCCTGAGGGCACTGTGGTGAGACGGTGCGAGGGAGGAGGGCGCTGGCGCTGACGGTGGCGGCCATGAGGGCGACGGTGGAGAGGATCTGAACCATTTTTGCGGTGGTGTTTGGTTGTTTGGTTGGTAATGAGAGTGTTTAGCGAGTGACTGTCAAAGGATGATGTTGATGCTTGATGGTGGAATGGAATGGGAAGAGGATGGAACTGCTGGTACTTATACTCTTTTGCCTACCATGTGCCTTCTTCCTCGTGGTATAGAACCTTTTCGTAGCTTCAGTAGCCAAAGCATGGCCCTGGTCATTTGTCAAAAAAGAAAGTTGTGAGGGCCTGGCTATTGCTGTGGTGAGAGTGGATGCTCTGAACCCGTCGACTTTCCCAATGCAATGTCTCGAACAGAGATAGCGCAGTTAACCTCGATCAGGAGTATAGCATGACCAAGAAACAAGTGAGAATGCGTGCATAGTGTGGTTGGCGGGGGATCAACAGGAGTGGTCAGTCTCGCCTTGGTACCTGCGCTAAAGGCTTGTTGGCCGAAGTTTGTGGGTTAGTCTGGAAGCAGGTGTCAAACACAGCGAATTGGCGGCGAACTAGGCGCTCACCGAGAAAGAAGTCGAAGGTTTTTGAAAATAGGACGATGATGGGTCGCCCCGGCGCTGACGCCGGAGGCGTGAGAAGCGGCATGTGAAGTATGTTAGGCGGCATGCAAAGTCCAGAAAGGGCCAGCCCGGGGAGTGCGGCATACCGAGCTAAGTGACATTTCAGACAAAGCAAAACCTTATAGGAAAGAAGAGATAGAGAGCCGAACAGACCGTGGTTAGCTGCCGTGACTTGATTCAGACACGGGAGAAGTTGATGGGCCCTGTCGCCGTTGTTCTCTAGGCCTGTGTCAAGTGCCGAGCTATTGAAAGATTGACGTCCACTGTATGCATCTCGGGAGACCCAGTGAGGTTGAGCATTATGTTCCGGAACTCTGCGGTACTGTACGGTGGTTGTGACCGTTACAGGAGGCGCAGATCTTTTTCTGTGTACGCATCGATGGTGTATGATTCTCATGATCAAGAAGGTGTTGAGAAAAGACTGTTTCGACCAAGCGTGAGAGAAAGGATGCACGAGAGAAGTGTATCACGATGCTGCAGGTGTTGCGTCTCGAGGTAGCTAGAGCGCCAAGCAAGGTGGCTGTGCTAGAGCAGTTCTTACCAGGTTCGAGTGGATATATAGTTTCTGAATTTCGCGATTTCCCAGCTGTAATGGCTCAATCGGAGAAGGCACCGCCCGTCTGCAAGCTTTCCCCTTTCCAAATCCAGAAGTTGGTGCCCGGTCCGAATCTTGTGACGGCGTTTAACCGGTGCGCGTAAGCCGCCGAGATTGGACGCCCTGAGTTCGATCCATACTTGTCAGGGAAGCAATTCCGCAGCAGATGGATCACCATGAGATGGCGGCGCTGGATTACATCGATTATGGCGGGGAGTGAGGGTGGATAATTGGCGGTGTTGACTCTTTTGTCATTTTTTTGACATCGATATCAATAAGGTACATTGGCCGAGTCGTCTACTTTTGCTCTGCGTGATGCATGTCGCTAAAATGTGTTTTTCGTCAGTCCTGTATTTTGTCTACAGCCATTGAGTCCATACAGGTGAAGTTGTTATTTCGTGACCATTTCGTGTTGTATAATGCTGAGTATCTAAGAGGCTGCCTTTCCAGCTAGTTTCAAAACGCCATGCCATGCTGTGCTAAACAGGCAGCAAAGGGACTTCCACACGACCCGTCATCTATGCATCAAATACCAAGCGCAAGCTTTCCCCTCTCGTACACGTAAAAGCTGACCGCAACCATCGGAATGACCTTGACATAACCAATCGTCAACCCGACAAAGAAGCCCCTGACACCTGTCTGGCGATAGATATTGTTCGCGACCTCCATCATACCAAGCCGGTGTCCATCGCCCACCACTCCACCCACTTGCATCCGCCTCCTGACCACCTCGAGTGGGTAACTCATCGTTTGACTCACAAACCCCGCAAAACCGCCTGTGAGAAGTTCCGCCCAGTAGCGCAATGGGACTGGTTTTGTCGGATCGCGGTTGGCGGCCTGCTGCGACGGTGGAAGAGTGGTGTACGCCGCAATGCGCGGATGGCGCATAAAGTCGCCGGCTGAGTCGTGGGCGAGGAAGGAACCTCCCGCGTACGGTATCATGCCCCAGAGAGTGGGTGTGAAGCCGCGGAAGAAGTTCGTGAGTCCGCTACGGGGCGTAGCTCGACTGATCGCGCCGCTGGTAGCCGAGATGCTGGTTGCGGCTGCCGAGGAGAGTGACGAGGTATCTATGCTCTTCGGCGTGCGAATTGTGGGTGGGTGCTCGTGGTAGATCTGTTTGCAAATGTCCACAAAACTCGATCGCGCGTGCGCTTTGGTCTCGAATGCCATGCGCACTCGGATCACTTCGAGCGGGTATGTGAAGAAGACGGATATCAGCCCTGCTATACTGCCTGATGCGAAGCGTCGGACCGGCGTCTCTTTTGATGGATCGCTGATGACGATTGTGCGAACCTGCTCGTAAGCAAGAAATTTGATGCCCGCGTATGGAAAGATTCGGAGCAGTGTCGCCGAGTGTCCTCTGAATAAACCGCGTACTCCATCGGCGCCCCAGATGTCTCGCATCGCCTTTATCACGCCGAACCATGACCCGGTGTACTTTTGAAATTGAGGACTCGAGGCCTGAAACAGGATCTTGACTCGATCAAGAGGACCAACTGCGGTTTTGGCCTGTGTTTGCATTAGTGACCCAGACTCAGTCCTTGGAGACTCCAACATACCGCGCATCCTGCCAATCCTCCTGCCAGGCCACTCCGCACGATGTAATCCCAACTCTGCCTATCAATCTTCTTCTTGGGCGCACTTGTCGAGTGTATCACTTCGTGATCATGGTCGGTCGGACATAGAGCAGGCCTTTTTGATTCTGTTGCTGTGCTCATCTCTGGTGATTCGTCCAGTGCTGCGTTGGCTGCATGGCGGCCACTTATGCTCGCCGGCATTCACAAGTATGTGCTATTCAGGGTACGAGCATTGACTGACGTAGCAATGGCTTGTGAGAGTCCGTAGGATCGTAGGGAGAGATGGTCGCTGTTATTCTGATATTTGCATGTGAAGCAAGCAAGTATTCCATTAATAAATTGCGATGTGGAGGTGGATCGGCTCCATGCGGGCGAAAGAGCGGCCTGACAGTCCCGTTCATCCCTCGGCAATGGGATACCTTATGTCAGCGGTGACGTTGTCTTGGCATTGCAATCTGCGGTGGAAATCAACAATTGCATCGAGGATATTATTTGCATCTACATGTATACAGGAATAGAATAATCCAGAGTTCGGAAACCCACACGAGAGCCATTGTTGTCCATTTGTACAACTCCCGAATATTATATGAATGAGCATCACGGGAAATGACGAGCAGAAATCGGCATACAGACATCTTCAGTCTATCCTTTTCAAGAACGAAGCCGCTGATGTAGTATTATTGGACATCCCTATATCGATAACAGAAGCTCAAGGATTGAGCATATATGAAGCCCGACGCTTGTTGTCCTGTTCTGCATTGGAAAAGCCTTTTCCAGGTAACGAGCCCAAGAGTGCAAAAGCTCAAACAAACCTGGCATCTCAGGCAGGTAGGAGTACCGATTTTCCCTATCAATCATTTGTCGAGCATGGGCTATGCACGATCGAAGAAGAATATCAAGGGGATTGGTGTCATCGACGAGCCGTTCAGGAACATCTTGACTCCTCAACCTCTCGTAAGCGGAAGCTGGAACACGATAATGTTGAAAGTCGGCACGAAGGCGTCCCGGTTCCACAAAGTGTGACTCGACTACTGGGCAGTGTGGTCTCTGGAGCGTCATCAAAGCAGCTTCTGAAAGTACGGTGGAACGATGGATCTCTGGAGAGCACAGGGAGAGATATACAGCTCGACGACGGCGGGCTGTTCGTATCGAACACGAGTGCGAAGGAAAGGAGACTGGAATGCGAGGTCGAAGGAGGTCAAAAGCACACCTTCTTTGTGCCGCCGCGGTCGTCAAGCCTTGTCGGCGATTGCTCAAGACCGGCTGCTCTCTATTCCAAGGTCAGGTCGGCAGCAGAGCAGAACGGCACGAAACGCTCATTCGATCTGATCATGATGGATCCTCCTTGGCCGAACAAATCCATCAGACGCGGGCATGAAAAAGGTCGTGCGCACTATAGCGTCTCGGATACCCTCTGGGATCTGCGGCAGCTCATTTTCGACATGGATATCAACGTGCTGCTGGCTGACAAAGGGTATATCGGCCTATGGATCACCAACAACGCGGCTGTTCGAGATCTAGTAGTTGGCGATGATGGCTTCTTCGAAAGCTGGGGTGTCACCCTGGTCGAGGAATGGATATGGATCAAGGTAACCAAATCCGGGGAACCTGTCATGCCTTTGGCGTCATGCTGGCGCAAGCCATATGAGGTCTTACTTCTGGGGAGAAAGGTGGACCAGCCGTCCCTTGCAGAAGTCCCTTTGTATCCCCAGCATGCATCGGACCTCAAGCGCCGACTGATCGCAGCTGTGCCTGATCTTCATTCAAGAAAGCCTTGTCTGAAGAGTTTGCTTGAGCCGCTGATGACTCGACCCAATGACTATCGCGCTTTGGAGATCTTTGCCAGAAACCTGGTTTCGGGTTGGTGGTCGTGGGGAAATGAAGCGATCAAGTTCAATCACGATGGCTGCTGGGCCGCGCAACCTGCAGTGGAAGACGAGGATAGTGATCGACTAGCAGCATGACCCCAGAAATCAGAATCTGCTTTGCATGACCAGCCGCCGCAGTTTCTCGAGGCGAATGTGCGATGCTACGAGGTGTAGACCTTTGACTGCACGCAAATAGCCGCTCGCCCTGTGTTCAATCCTTACAAACAAGTCAGATATACAAAACTCCACCGTCGATATCAAATAATTGAGCCAGATCTAGTTTTCGAGCCGGACTTCAATTGATCTTCAGGAGCACTGTTGCACCGGTCGACCGGACGGTCGTGCAGATACTGGCCGGGGAACGATCGGCTCATGTCTCCATAATCTCGTTTCATGGATGTGGATATGCAAGGGTCCAGACAGTTGCTTCCTGTCTTGGCTGGTGGAAAACAACACGTCCAGGTCTGGAGGACACCGGAGGCATTCCGTACCCCGGATCATGATCCCCGCAATATGGTGGGTCGGCGGTACGCCAGACCGTTGCAGAGACGCAAAGCTTGTCCGACTGATTGTCGGATCGACAGACGCCGTTCGTACGGAATTTTACCGGTCATGGTATTTTCTCTCGACATCTGCCGAGGCAGCATGTGGAAGAGCACCTTTTCACTCGGCGGTCTGCTGCGTGGCGGTATTCGTCGTCATGTCCTGACATTATCTTCTGCTCACGCATAGGGCTCAGCACTGATAATGCGAAGACGACCTGCTCGAGATTGAGCATGACTTGCGCTCATTGCTGCCAGCATTCATTGCCACCATGAGCGTATCGGCTAAAAGCTGAGATCGGCCAGCGAAGACGATATTCATCCTAGGGTCGTGGAAAAAAGTCGGGGAAGAATGTGGAGGACAATTATCCTGCTCGAATCATCGGCGCATGTCTTGTTCCAGTCGGTCCCATGATCTTTACAAAAAATTTCCCGAGGTCGCCCACACCGACGATCAGACCTAGGCAAGGCGGATGTTCCGAGATGCGACCCCCTTTATGGTTTGCATCAGCAGATTATGCCCACGAGCGTGTCGCGTTTCAAGGCCTATGATTAGCCGGTCGGCCTCGTTGTCCTGTCAAAGAATGTCCTTGCTTGTAGATCTACCTGTCTTGCAGGGTCCAGAATACACTTTTTCCCCAGCTTCACCGACCAGAACCGTCGACTCGTCCATCCCTCGGCCATATTCGGTCCGGTGGGCAAGGAGTCGACTCCAGAGACAGCTTTCAAATAAAGGACATGTCCACCCTGCACGCGGCGTAACGGGAATAAAATACACACCCTGTACAGTTTTTTCCTTCATCTCGAGGTACCTGTACTTACGCATCATCGAATCTGTTCACAAGTTCGGTCAAGCAGTGGTCATCCGTGTGTAAACAACGCGGTCATCGCCCTGCAGCAACCTTTGTTTGTCACAAATAGCAAACGCCGCCGCCTCCTGTTTATCGCATATAATCATCAATCGTCAGCATCCACATCCTTCCGTTTTAGCGACACCTTTCCTGCTTTTACCATGTTCAGTATATTCAACAACATGGCCGGCTACAGCGCAAGCTCGAATTCATCATATTCGAACTCTTCAAATTCGACCGTTTCGTCAAAGTCACAATTGCCATCCTCCGAACCGACACATCCAATCCAAATCGGCTTCACTCCGGCAGGAAGCGACGCGCTCCTCGACATCTTCCACGACGCGTCAGAACCACTTTCCGCGTCGGCGAATGCATGCGCTTACCCGTCATGGCCAAAGAGCGACACGCTTTTCGCGCCATCGCGTCGCGGCGCATCTTATATCAGTGACGAGGACCTCTTCGCCGACTTTGACGACCTCAGCATCAGCAATGAGGCTCCTTACCTCAGCGAGCCGCCGTCGCCGCCACGTCAGCTGCAGGAGTGCCTAAGACGACCTGCGCAGCCCCTTCCTCCTACCAGCAAGCCAAAGGCTAGACGTGGAAGCAAGCAGAAGGCTCGCCGCGTTAGCAAGCCTATGACTCCTATTCCAGAATCGCCAGTTTGAACGATGAACATGATCAAGGATTGTTGATCAACCATATCATCTACCAGGCCTATTGTTTCGACAGCCGTGGCAGGCCATTCGGACTTTGCTTCGATGGGCATTACCGCCCGCCGCCTTCACTATGCCGCCGACGAGACCCAGCGGCGGACTTGCCGACCTGCGCGTTCGCGTCAGTCGACTCAGTGCGCACTCTAGCAGTTCTCGTTCTGCATCGGATCATCGCCTGAGAACCACCAATAACGTATGATCGGGGCGCGGCCTGTAAAGAGGCAGGGTGTGCGTCGAAGTCGAAGCGAACAGAAGCCCGTCCATATACTTCAGCAAGAAACGGATTGGCGACTTGTCAGACCTTCGAGGCGGCGGCGGCGCCACATAATGGTGGCTGCATGAAGGGCGCTTACAGTCGTAATATCATTTGCTGGACAACTACCACATGCATATATACCGTGCAATGAAACAATGTCTAATACAGTCCATGCATCTATGCAAAAATCCCGACCTTGCCGCAGTCCTCGTGATTGCATTCCTGCAGTCGAAGCGCAGAGGATAGAGGGAGACATGCTGTAGAGTCAGAATTGGGGAAGGCGCCAATTACGGAACAGCAGAAGGAGCATGAACAATAGAGACTGGCAGTATAATCGAGAACAGCAAGTATTTCTTACGGATAGCAAGCTCTACCTTAGCAACACCATCATCAAAATCAACTCCATACCATCGATTACGTGCAAATTGACCTTGTACCTGTACTCAGCCGTGAAAGTCTTAAAGGAGATACACAAACACTTCAAGGTTGGTACCGAGGGAATTGCCAGGAACGACACGCATGGGCGACTTCACAAAACCGAGTTCTTCGTCAGAATTACATGTAACACTCCGATTGATAACACATGTACCAAAGCTATCAAGAACACAGCCTGTTCCATACGCTTCAACTGATACACAAGCTGATGCTTCTCTGGGCTCCTCACCGCGACGTGCGGGCCCCGCCACGAAGCTGAACTGTACGATGAAGGCTGCCTCGCCTGGATCGGAACCGGCCTCTGTGCATTGCGCAGCCTTACGCATATATTGTAGGTATTCAAGATTATATTCATCTGGTCCCGTTAACTTCTTTGTCCTTTCATTCACTTCAAGCCTTTACCATGTACCTGATCAACGTTGATACATTCAAATTGAAATACTTCGTCGATCTCGACGATCCTGACCGGCCGCGATTTGCAGCACTCTCGCACAGATGGGGTTCCGATGAGGAGGAGCTTACTTTCCAGGAGATCGAGACTCCAGTCCGGTCACGGCCAGAATCCGTCGAGAAGAAATCTGGGTACGAGAAACTGAAAGAGGCTTGCCGTGCTGCCCAAACCCTGGATCTAAGCTGGATTTGGATTGACACCTGCTGTATCGACATGACATCCAGTGCAGAGCTTCAAGAATCCATCAATTCCATGTGGCGCCTATATAGCAAGGCCACCCTCTGTATGGTATACATGAATGATCTAACGTTGTCGTACGAGGACGATGGCAGGAAGTTGCCGGCCTGGCAAGTATCATCACAGTCAATATCGGAAGCGTCGTTCGAGAAAAGTCAATGGTTTACAAGGGGTTGGACTTTACAAGAGCTACTCGCGCCCGAGAACGTAACTTTTCACTCACATACTTGGCACGCATTCGGCACAAGGTCCAGTCTGCGGGACATAATATCTAACATCACCGATATACCGGAACAATGTCTAGACCATGACAAGAATATGGGACGTCAGGAGCAGATCCGATCACACTCGACAGCAACGATCATGTATTGGGCTGCAGCAAGAGCGTACTCCCTTCTCGGTAAATTCGACGCACAGATGCCTCTGCTGTACGGAGAAGGTGACAAAGCGTTCCACCGTCTACAGATGGAATTGCTGGAGCGAACAACGATCCGACATTATTTCTCTGGGGTTCTCCGCTTTGTCACGGCGTGGCTAAGCCTCCGATGGAACTGCTTGCCAGGTCACCTTCCGACATTATCATTCCGCTAACGTGCCAGCGACCGAGCCTCCCGGCGTATCCGTGGACGACACCAAGCATGGGAGTGTCGTGCAGAAACACAGTGACTTTATAGGCCAGAGCAAAAATTTCGCATGCATGTGGCTAGAGATGCCTCCTCTAAACGGGAAGGAAGTTCATGGAATTCGACATAGCGGGCATACAATCTATCAATGTGCGCCAAGTACTTCCCACGGAATGCATTGCCGTGCCTCAAGACAATACCTCGAACGTTGGAATGGACAGAATGGTCTGTCCGCTGCGCGATATGGATAAATATTGTGTGGATGAATCGATGGGATCCAGCCACAAAAGAGCATGGCCAGATGAAAGCTCATCGAATGTGGCCAATGTTTGTTGCAGAGGAATTGACTCCCGCCAAACAAAGATGGAGTATACATGTCACGAGACATGTCCTGAAGGAGGACTACGAAGTCATCTTGATAGGGGCTCATTGGGTCTTCGGGGCAGACTGTATAGCTTGCATGCCACTTACATCAAAACGTGTCACAAGGTCAGGCCATGGCAGTACCCTGAAGTAGAGAGCTCAGGACAGATATGGGGAAATGCTAGGACATGCACACAAACATGCAAGCGGCAGAAAAGTGTCGACGGATCGGATCCGGGGCGCTTAACACTCTAATATAATTCGCCGTTACCTCACCTTGTGCATACACAGTAATATGCAGCATCATTGTTTGGAGCGGAGTATCATGCATCGTGTGTCTCGACTTTTTCACGAGCATGCATAATTCTCCTGCCATTGCGAATTGCACGGGTGTGACATTGGGACTCGTTGACAAAATCTCCGGTGACTCAGGGCAGAACCTATCGCAACCGAACTGAACACAAACACAACTAAGAGAGTACATCAAATACTCCTCTACACACACGACCCGAGTTTTGATGCTGCACTGAACGGAGATATCGTGGGCGTCGAGCCCTCGTGACACGCAGTCGTGCTTGGTAGTCAGTGTGACAACACAGCAGCAACCTCGACCAGGATCGCTGGGATTCAGGGTCGCCAGCATTGCATGAGCCGCGAGCATGCCTATCAAGACGCACGCCTGCTTCTATACACTGCAATAAGCGGGCGAGCCGTGCTGTGGCTTGGTCAATCATATTTTCACGTCTGCTGTACCTCACATCCCTGGTCATTGATTCACTGTGTCGAAAGTCCAATGACATGATAGATGACGAGGAGTAAAGGACAGTAGGCATGAGGAGAGATGAGACTCATAGTGGTTGCATGCGTAACCGCCGACCCATCACTAGCCGCATTTTGTCCGTCCAATCAGCGCTCTTGACGCCGTCTTTCTCGTCAACTTCCGTCAAATGTGTCTGTAACCTCGTTCATTCTTGCGCGGGTCTATCACGTTTCCAGCACTCGACACTCGTCGCAAATCATGGCGCTCACCTCGCTTCAGTTGTTACAATGAGGCTTGCTCTGAGCCATGCCTGATCTGCAGGGCTTTCCGGGTTATGCACCTGGATAGGTCCGGCCTACCACGTCTCTCGTGGTTCATGTTGTTATCCACGAATGAGATGCTGTATCATCTAATTCACCGCCCTAATAGGCCCTGTCCTTCCAGCTTTCGAGATCGCCATGCCTGCGCTCGGACTCGGAATGCTCCCCATATCAAGGGTTCGCTACTCGACCTCCGCAGTCGTGAACATGCCGGTATCATGTCATATCAGACCAGCAAGCGCCGGTCACCACATGCTTCTCTTGTTTCATTATCTCAAGACTGTTCTGCCTCCGGTCTTGCTGTCATACCACCCCTTGAGCGTCATTCCTTACGTCTTTTCCCTCGCACCTCACATCTGCATGATATTGTACCACGTTATATACTCTTCCTTCTTCCATTACCTCCGCAAAAGGCTGGATGCAGTGCCCAAGGTACACAGCAGCGATTCACACAACTTGACGCAGGACCGCTGCACGCTCCTGTGGTTCGTAGTCACACTCGGCATCGGAGTACGTGCAACAGGTGTGACAGGAGCTTTTAGCGCGCACCTTTCGGTATGTCTTTTTCCAGCCTTCTGACACATCCGGCCCGTCTTTCCAGAGCATCATCTTCTGACGTTCGATTCTGTACTCCTCCGCGACCGCCCTGCGACCATTCTAGTTTCTCACCTGCTCGGATCATACGCTGGTGTCTAACGATGACAGAGCTGACAGAGACAGAGCTAACAGACATGCCTTCATCGGCGGGCGCGCCATCGAAGCCGAGGTCGCAAACATCGTCGCTAAGGCCCCACCATTTTCCGTTACCGCCTGCGCCGACATTGACACCGGAGAATATCGACAGACAACTCGAGCCATGTGATGCGACAGCGACGTGCTTACTTCGGGCTCAAGGGAACGTCATTCTGTGTCTGGATCATGAGACCTTGGCTATCGAAAGGAGATTTGAGAAGCATTTGGAGGATGTTCGGTGGATTTGCGTGGACAATGTCAGCGAAAGAGGCACGGGGAGACTGGTGGTGAGCTACGATACCGGCAGTACCGCCATCATCTGGGACTTGTACACAGGTGGGGAGATTGCTCGCTTCTCAGCGTACGAGGAGATTATGGTAGCCGCATGGATGCGAAATGGCAACATTGCCTTTGGTATGCATATCTCTCACGCTTCTACAACGAGTGACTCACGAAGCACAGGCAATTCGAAAGGCAACATCATCTTGTTCGAGCCATCAACATCGGAGCACATCTCGTCAAGAACCATCTTTGATCCCATCACAGCACTCGCACCATCAACCGATTGCAAGAGTTTTGCGATAGGGTAAGGACATCTCCTAAATAAAAGAACCATACACTGACTGCTGACCAAGGTACTTCAACGGAAGTATTCTGATTGCCACACTCCAGCCATCCTTCACCATTCTGCATTCCTTAACTACGAATCGGAAACCCTCGAGGATCATTGGTTTGGCCTGGCATGGATCTTCGTCCAAAATGAAATCGGAAATGCTTGCAGCTCAATCACGAGATGGCGATCTTCGAGTATGGAGTGTGCCAAAAACACATGCGCAAGGCGACAATGCCACGGTTATACGGGTCCTCAATAAGCTCGATAGCCATCAGCCTGGGCCTTGTTGGTTTAATTGGTCCAAGAATGGGCGTATCGTACAATATTGCGATGGGTTTGTGCAGTCTTTCCCACGAAGATGTACCTTACTAACATGTACGCAGCGAGACCCGGTCGTGGGATGTAAGGACAAAGCATGTAACCTGCGAATCAGTGCCTACCATCGACGCCATCGTTGGACTTGCGAACCATGGACCAACCTCAGTGCTCTATTCGTTAGGACCCAATTATACGATTCAGAAATACAATGTCAACCCTGAAGCTCCTCCCTTCCTAGTCAAAGAAGTCAAACACCTACCGGCTGCTACACCTCCTTCACCGCCAAACTCTGTACATGGTCACATTCCCAACGATGACGAACCTCACACAGCTGTAGCGACGACACTGCCACCTTTACTACCCACCGCCTCCGATACCGAAGCCAGCGAAAGTGATAATAACCCAATGTCGCCTCTGGAAAAGATCAAGCAAAAAAGGGAACGCTTGGAAGAAGAGGGAGAGCGCCGTGACATTCTCAGGCCCTTGAGCCCGACATCAAGTCGAACATCTTCTATCAGCTCAAAATCATCTCGAGGAAAAAGACAGCCTTCTTACCGATACGACCAACCACTTTCATCACGAGCATCGAATTTCTCCCGCGACAACGAGACCGAGTTCTCATTTGGCATGTCATTACCACGAGGCGGGGACAGTGTGTCGATGTCGATAAGATCTAGCACGTCTTACAGGTCATCGCTTTTGCGGCAGGAAGTACAAAGAAGTCCGGAGGAGTCCGGTCATGCTGACATCGATCTGTTCCCTTTCACAAAAGCAAGACTACAGGACATAGCATTTCAACCACCGAGCTACGGTGCAGGACCTAGGACACCCGATGTACTTCGACAAGAAATGCTAAGAGTTGTTTTTGGTTGGCATGGTGACATTGAGGGCTTGATCCGAGACGAGCGTGAGTGCATACTCGAGTCAATCAGGCGTTGCTAATATCTAGATAGTTTCTCGTCACCAGCCAAGCTCTGGCGGTGCCGTCCTTCTCACGAAATGGCTCGGTGACAGCGCTTCAGACTCATTAGTCTCTATGATGGGATCGCAATCAATGACTTCGGCAGACTGGATGCTCCTAGCGCTGAGTTCGATTGCAAAAGGATCACAAAAGCAAGTCGGAGAAGCATTTGTCCAAAGACTACTCGAAAAGGGTGACGTACATCCTGCGGTTGCAATACTTCTCGGTATCGGAGAACACAACGATGCCATCGAGGCATACGTTTCCCAAGACCTTTGGCTAGAGGCATTGTTGTTAGCCTGCCTAGTCTCACCGGCTGACTGGAGAAGGCAATCTTTCTTGCTACACAAATGGGGCGAAGTCGCACTTTCTTCGGGATCCGCAGAGCTGGCTGTGCGTTGTTTCTCTTGTACCAGTAATGAGACCTCAGAAACTTGGTTTTCGCCAACCGCCCAGGATGCAGTATTCGCTGCTCAAAAGGATCACATACTCGGTCCCGCTAGCCCTCCTCTTTCCCCGCCATCAGCCTCTGGTTCGATCAGGCTGAGGAATGCACAACTCAAAGTGATCACTACTTTCGGGGATAAAGGCGTACCCGTCGCACCATCGAACGAGAAAGCTGTGACGCCAATGAACCTCAACTCACTGGTTGCCTGCATTACACCAATCGCGCAGTCCGCGCTTTCGCCGACTGGGGATCAAGAATTGGCAAGGCTCAGCCAACGGGAGCGAGATTTGTCTACAGCGACATCTGCAAGGACAGCTACTCCAGGTGCATATTCTCGCTCAAGACTTTCATCTAGACAACGAACGAAGACACCCAGCGAAACGCCACAGACAGCCACCAAGGATACCGCCAAGGTTGACATCATGCTTGATACCGGCGACGCAAGGAGTGCGAGGCAACGTTCAATCAGTCGAAGCGAGTCTTCTGTCACCGAAGACTCGGAATCAGAAGTTCCTCTCGTTCTGAGTCCTGCAAAATACGAGCGCAAGGTCAACGACCTAACACATCTTCCTTCCCCGGCCGCTGGTGCTTTTGCTCGTTTGCGCATGGACAAGCATATACGGAATGGCTCGAGAGACAGAATGCCTGACGGTCTCCAGCTCCACCTCTTCGATACGGTAGCGAGCGAAGGAACCATCTCGCCAGCTCTGAACACTTCATCAACCTCTGCATCTGTCACGAGCAATGCTTCTAGCGCAAGAGCTCGCAACGGCAAAGCAGATGAGCCGTATCTGAACAGTCTCGAAACAGCTCGACAGGCTGCCCGTCAGGAACGAGCAGGAAGTCGTGCGAAATCTCGCAAAGACCGATCTGCTAGCCGTGGTCGCGTGGGTCAGAAGTACATACCCCGAGCTAAGCGCTCTCCTTCCTCGCCTGTACCAATGTCGCCACAAGAGATATCGAGCGCGAGAGATCAGGAGGAGAATCCGATATTTGGCGGCGAAAATGTTGTGCCGACAAGGGTACACAGTCGCAACCAGCTGAGACTTGCTAACATGGCTTCAAGGAACGCTGCTAGATCATTGAGCAGACAGCGTCCTTCAGATCCATCGGGTCAAGATGATGACAGGGGTAGGAACCATGAGGAACGTGGTACCTCCCGCAGACGATCTCCGTCATTACCGCTCCCTACTCGGACCCTCGACCAGCAAGGCGAAGAACAAACTGATAGTGATGGCAGAAGACCACGGTATAGAAGTTCGGACCGTCGCGGCCCACGAACACCATCGCCGCGCCATGACGCCGATATTGATCTCGATCGAATGATCCGCGAAGACAGCGGTCTGGGTGTGGTGTACGACGCAACGCAGCTGAACTCACCTTCCAAGGACGAGAATTTGCTTCCCTCCACATCACACCGAGATCAGTCAAAGTTGACACGGAAGCAGTTGGCAGCGAAGGAGCTAGAGGATAGAAGACTCTCTCTTGCGAGGCGACCCTCAGCACCTGCAATACCTGCACCCTCTGAACTAGGATCTGGTCGCCCGAGACTTGGTCCTCGTTACTACACTGAGCTTGGTGATAGTCCGCTCTCGTTTTCTCCTCCGATGTCCGGTCCAAATATCTCACGCAGCCAGACTGCGGAGCCTGAAGCAATGATGCGCTCTTCTCCTAGACCGACATTGTCAATTGGTCTGCCAGCGACACCACGAGCAATGAAGCATCCTCATTACATGGGTGCTGACCCGGACAAGAGTGATATTGTGGAGATGCCTAGCATTCCGGAAGCATTGCAGCAACCACCCTCCACAAGTTTCAGGTCAACTGGGTCGAAAGAAGATGAGGATGAGCTAGGAGCTCTTCTCCCGTCGACAGTCTTCAGCTACAACGACCCAATTTCCCGCTCTGCCTCCGCTCCAGTTGAGCGTGGCAACGGCATGCCATCCCACCGCGCCTACAAAGCCACTCTTCCGCCTTCAGTCTATCGTCGACACAGCAAAGGTCACTCCCGCTGCAGCTCTGCTGAGATCCCCATCGCACCGCCACACATCAGTCCCAACATCACCACCTCGATCGACGAAACAATTCACGACACAGAAGTTATCATAGTCGACACAACGCGCCATGAGTCCAGCATTCTACCTCAACTCCTCCACCTCGCTATGCCACCTCCTCCACCACCCCCGCCACCGGGCCCATTCACTCAAACCCGCACAAGCACAGGCGGAATAAACATCGCCCTATCCAGCAACACAGGCACGATCCTCCCATCCAGCACACCGGACCCACCTCCACCACCACCACTCGACACAAGCATGTCGCCGATCCTCCCCCGCGCTTCAACGGCAAGCCCAAGCATGCACCGCCGCGGCCGCGGCTCCATCGGCGAAACACCAGCGACTCTCGGCGCCCGCATCCGCGGCGTCACGGAGCGAATGCGCAGCACCTCTCGCTCGCGCGCCAAATCACCTCCCGTGGCGATCGAGTACCGGCCCTCGCCGTACGAGACGAAACTGCCACCGTTCCCAGCGGCCATGCCAGCGGGCATCGTCGGCAGACGCGAGAGCCTGAGTCGAGCCAAGAGTCCGCTTGAGAATGCTGTTAGTCCTGTTGGTGGTGGTTTTGAAAGACGAGGGAGCCGGAACGACGGCGTGACTAGTCCTGCGAGGGATAGGGAGAGGGTTACGGAGGTCAAGGCTAATATGCCGCCTAGTGTCGATGCTTTGAGGATGGGAATGGGGATTGGTGAGGGAGAGATGTTTTGATGGTTGAGATGATTGCGATGGTTTGGCTATGGGGGGCAGATGGCCAAAGGTGGAACGGATATGTACCCTTTCGTTCGTTGCTTCACGAAACCTCGGTCACGAGGATTGGTCGTTGGGTTTCTTGTGGGTTTGGCGGGACCGGAGCAGCTTGGGGAAGGCCATGATACTGGCTTCTATCGATCAATGTAGAAGTCAGGCCACGGTTGATCGGGAAAAGAATTCAATGAGCTGACTTCAGTCACTCTTTTCGGTATTATATAAACTATCTACTCAGATCATATATCTATATCATACGGCCATTTCTATATGGTTTATCATTCATCCTTTTCCCGTCGACCGATCCTATGAACGAACTTTTGTCAAGCCGCTCTTGACTCTACCCAAAAGCAATCCGGTCTACACCTTTATCCCATAATCCTCAAAAGGGAATCCAACCAAGTCATCAAACAATCTCGCCCACGCGTCACCCACCTCGCCAACTTTCTCCGTTCCCTCAGCACTCATGCCCGTCAAACCCGCCAAAACCTCGCCCTCCCTTCCCCGATACTTCTTCAACAGCCCAGGATGCGGACACCAAACAACCTGCATGCCCGCCCGTCTCCCCGCCTCAACACCAGGCACACTATCCTCAAATACCAAACACTCTGCGGGCGTGATCTCTTTCTCCTTTTCCTCGTCTCGCACGCCCTGATTCCTTGCCCGTATACGCGCATTAACAGTCTCCAGCGCCAGGAAATAGATATCCGGCGCCGGCTTGCCTCTGCCCTTGGGGATGCGCGGATCGTCGCCCAGGACGCGGACGGAGTCGTCGAAGTGCGCGAAAAGCGGCCCCAGGTGCTCGGTTTTGAGGTGGAAATTGCCGCGGTGCGAACTCGTCGCCAGCGCTGAGTATGTCCTCTCGCTCGCTTTCTCCCTCTTCTCGCTCTTTTGGAGATTCGACAGAAGCTCTGGCACGCCTGGAAGTGGCTGCGTAGACGGGAAGTATTTTCTTTGCAGGACTGATTGCTTCGCGATGAACTCTTCGTGTGTCAGGGGTAGTTGTGCCCAATCGTGGAATATCTGTGCTGCGTAGGGTCCTGGTCGTCCTTGCATTTGTGCTTTGATGCTCCAGGGTAGGTCTGGCTTGTTGTATTCATGTAGCAATGAGTTGGTGCAGAGTGTGTAGAGGTCTTCGCTGTCGATTAGGAGGCCGTCCATGTCGAAGAGGCAGGCGCGGATGGCGGGGAGGCCTGCTGCGACCGCTGTTCTGAGGGTGTCAGATTGTGAGCTTTTGCGTTGTAGAGGACTTAGAAGCTTACTTGGGGTTCTTAAACGTCATGATGCGTGGTGTTGGATGTATAAGTTGTGGTTACCTTACAATTGTCACTTGAACTTTTTGAGATCACGGTCTTGGGGGATAATCTGGGGTTGCAACGTGGGGGGGATCTTATAGCGGCTTACATAAGAAACAGAAAGCATAAAGTAATGTCATGTCGGGAACGCCAACGCCGACGCCTACTTCGTCCTCTACATTTACCAACACATAGCCTCAATCTTCCTCGGAATCTTCTACAAAGAGCCGTGCATTCACCCGTCGAGCACTCTCATTTGCCATCAGGCCCAATGGTCGAACCATCTGCGCCACCGGAGCCACCGTTCGGACTCTTTCAGTGTTCGCAGGACCAGTAGTGCTCGGTGGGCCAGCGAGAGTTCGGACTGCCTCAGTCCTCGGAGGACCAGCGAGTGTAGGATGAGTCCTCAGTAGCGCCTCTAGTGTAGGTGCAGGCACAGTTCTACGCAAGCGATCCATTTGCGCCTGCCACTGGAGCGAGGAGACTTTCGTCTTCAAAGACTCGGTCTCCACGGATTGCTTGTCCGTCTGGTCTTTCAGATTCCGCAACTGATCACGCAGCTCCTCGATCTCACGGACTGCCCTGATAAGTTGGGCCTTGTACCGATTGGCAAAAGCAGCAGCAACTTCGCTGTTTTGTACCGGTTGCTGCTTGTTCTTGTTCTTCGATCCTGGTGGACGACCGAGCCTTTTCCTATGAGTACTTGTTAGTTCTGGTCGATATGTGTATCGATGACTGGTCGAGGTAGGTACTTACTTAATGGGAGTGGTCGATACAGATGTGGAGCTAGTGGAAGACATTATGGAAGACATTGATTCCTTGTAATGGTATAGACGTGGATTAAGCCGTTACAGCGGGGCAAGACTTTAACACTAAAATACTTGTATGCCTTTTATAAGGACTTTTATTTATTCACTAGATATATGTATATAAAGATATACCTATAAATAGCTTTTAAGTCTAGGGATAGACTGTTAAGTCTAGTGATAGACTGGATTGTAGATAAGACAGAGTGTCTAAGATAATAGAAGAGAAGAGAGGATAAGTGATAGACCTTAGTCTAGAAGTATCGAGAAGGTGTTGTCTGGTGTGAAAACAATGTCGATGAAGAAAGAAGAAGCGGAATTGGAGGGGAAAGAAGGCTCCCTTATATAGCCCCAGGAGGGGACCCAGAAGGTTCTATGCTGACAAATAGGTAGTATTTTATACTAGTATTATACTAGTATTATGTTAGTATAATAACACCACATATGACTTCAGGTTTGCCGTAACATCCGCATTCCTTATTGTTTATCGCTAACTGTACTGAGATACACGCTCCTCGGCTGCGAACATGTGAGCACGATCGAACAACTGTAAATTTGTTTCGTTAACTTTAGCAACTTATCTGTTAACTTTATGAACTCTATTCTGCTAGACTTATCAGGGCATCAACTATCGCTGTCAAAGGTATAGGCCACCCGATTTCGTGCACCTTCTACCTCTTATCCATGGACGATCTTCTGATATCCTCCGTGGCTCAATCACACCGAATCTGTCTCATCTAGATACTAGCGTCTTGTAGCCATTACATGTATATTCATTCCCAGGATGCTGCCGACCACATGAAAGCGAAGCCATTGGCATCGGACGAATCTACTGAGACACCAGCTTGCGAAAACGACAGCATGAGCATCATGGAAAACATATCACCTGAAAAGCTAGGGCTCATTTGCAGTCATCTACAGACCAAAGAAAGACGTCAACTCTTTCCATCTAGTCAACCGTCATTTGATACTTCAGATCACGGAAGTGCACACCAGCCTCGCATGTTGAATCGCAATGAAACAAATGGTATTACTCATGCCACCGCCATGACAAACTCCGACGCTATCAAAAAGGCGCTATAAACGTATACACATCGAGGACTTGCCCTCCCTAGGCCAAAGCACTGGGAAACGAGCATTATGACCGCCCGAAAAGGCCCTTCCATCTAGGTCCCTCCCCAGGCGATGGTGTCGCCGCCCTCGAAGAGTACGCAGAGTCGCCCCTCAGTATACTCTCATCACTCTTCAGCCTCTTTCCCATCATCTTGCTGGTCTTGGTCTTGTCAACGTAATGCTTGAAGCCCTCCAGGTTGAGCAGTTCGATGTTTTGGTCTTTGATCATGCTTCTGAGGTATTTGTCGAAGAACTCGACTCGCTCTGTGGCTTTGGCGTTGGGCTGGTCGAAGATGATGGCTCGGACCGGGTTGGCCCATGGGATCTTCTCGTCGCGGATGAAGCCGTAGACGTAGTGCGCTAGCCAGTCCTTCCATGTGGATTTTATGCATTTGGTGACGATCTCGGAAGGGATCAGTACCTCGCCTAGCTTAAGGTATTCGGTCGAACCCGCATCGGCATGTGCAAAAGGGAGCCTGAGACTGTAAAACTCCTTTTCTGGCTTCATGGGGTCGAATTTCGAGAGGACGTCTTCCTTGATGCTTTTTTGATATTGGGCGATGTGTGTCTTGTTGTTTAGACTCTTCGCATAGCCAGAGCCGGCGAACTGTCGCTTGAGCCAGTCCTTTTTCAGCTCTTCAAAAACTTTTACCGGAAGATCCTCCTCGTAGTTTTTGTGATGAAATTCATCCAATTTCACAGGACCCACGCTTCTGATGGTCAAGGCAGAAATGCGTACCAAATCCCAGTTGCGGACTTCGGCAAATACAAGACTGTCGCCAAGCTGAGATAGAGGTTAGCAAGGTTAGATTGGCTCACGGACACGATATTACTCACTTTCCACTGTCCCAGCTCGACATATTGACTCACAAGGTTTGGGATTTCCTCATTGAAAGTTGTGCTCGAACTCGACCGAACACTCGTTGCGGTCATGGTCCTTGTAACACTTCCTGACAGAGTTCGTTGTCTTTGGCGTCCCGCAGGTGGCAACACGTTTGAGAGGTTTGGACTCAATTCTTTGAAGCTGTCTAGTGACTCTTCAATCACAATAGGATCGGTAGAGTATTGTGTCTGTGGAGGTGTCTTGAGATCTGGTTGATACTCCCTGATGACGTCTGCTTGATCTGCATAGGTGCGGGTAGCATTGTGGTCACCTCGTAATGACCGCTGTATAGATGGTTGGCGTGAGGAGTTGTTAACGGAGCTCTGTCGTGAAGGATGTTGTGGGAAGAGGGACACCTGATTGCCTGACTGGATGTTAAGGCTGGTCATCTCGTCGATCAGCGTCGGCAGCGGGGAAACACCGCGTGGTGAATCAGTAGGTCTTGTGTTTTCAACATGAGTGCGCAGGCGCGATTGGTCAATGTGCGGTAGCGTCAGGCGCATAGAATCCGGGTAAGAGGCTCCGGTTTGGAGTTCTCTAGGCACAAGCGGAAAGGCTTTTGGGTCAATCCACTCGTCGGGCGCTTCTGAGTCCAGGATTGGAGAGGCTGTGAATGGCGATCCCAATGTAGGACTGTCGCTTCGGCTCATGTAGCCGGAGCGAGGAAGATCCCTTGGTTCATTAAAGTCACTGCCGCTGGAGCTCATGGTCATGGTTGGTGGTCTGCGAGGACTGCGGGTTGGAAGTCGAGGTACGGGACCTTGGGGTGGACCCTGTGAAGCCTCGTGTGAGATCCATGGCCGTGATGCATCAGAGGCAATTTTGTTTGCATGTCTAGTCGGGAGCTGTTGAATATATGGAGATGGTGCGGCAGACCCGGGCTCGTTCAGCCAAGGGTTCTGCAAAGCTTCTGCAGCAGACGGTCGGTCTGTTGGCTTGATGGACAGTAGTCTTTGTACGAAGTTGACGCCTTCAGCACTAACGTTGTTGATCTCCAAGAGACTTCCGGGAAATGCATAACGCGACTCGCAATAAGCTTTGAGTACGGGGTGAGTTCCGAATGGTCTCTGACCAGTAAGCATCTCGAATAGAATGACTCCTAGCGACCAGACATCAACTCTGTTGGTATAGTGACCATCTTGCTGGTTTGGGTCGGTGACAAATAGAAAAATCTCTGGAGCCATGTATGGTCTGGTTCCTGTGGTGGTCTGCAGCAAAGTTTGTTCATCGCGAACACGCTTGGCTACACCAAAGTCGCCTATCTTGACACGCCATGGATCTTTGTTAACGACGAAGACGTTCTCGGGTTTGAGATCTCTGTGGGTGAACTTCTGCTCATGCATGACACGGACGCCACGTAGAATCTGGCGAGCGATAGTCTTGCATTGTGACTCGGGCAAGGTCTCGCCTTCGGGGAGATTCTGTCGCAGATCACCTTTGGGGAAAAACTCCATGAAGAAAGAGATCTTGTCGCCATCCTCGAGGAAGCCAAGGAACTCGCCAAAATGGTCTCTGTAACGAGGCTGAGATAGGTTCACAAGAGCGAGGACCTCGGCATTCACTCGTTGTGGTCGGTGATCGCGGCGCACGACAGTCTTGACAGCTCTGGTCTTGCCTTCTGCGGCATTCTCTTCGAGCCAGACATCGCCAAATGCGCCGCGTCCAAGGAGTGCTTTTCTGTTCCAGGCGTCCGAGTAAGAGTCGTGGATTCGGTAGTGGTCGACCAGGATGGCACGATCCGCCTCGGGAAGACGGTCTGCGCTCATGTTTGATACGAAGGTCTGCTCAGTGAGAGATGCTGCGCGACTCGATAGACAGCGACCGAATCAATTCGTCGAGCACACGCTTGTATTATGCGCGTTTCGTGACTTGCATCCAAATGTGAGACCGGTAGAGCGGCACAGGTTGCAGCTGTGGCGAGATGCAGGTTCAGCTGTGGGGGTGATGTGCAATGCGTAGGATGACAGGTGATGGGTATAAGACGGAGATGGTTGAAGAAGAATAGGGGAGAGTAAGCTACTGATGACTCGACAGAAGTCAATCGAGTTCAGTTCTGGTTCCAGACAGGTCGAGAAGAGGATAGGAATGGACGACCTTGTCAGACGGCAAGACGGCCAACATGTATAATAAAAGAATAAAGGCAGTGCTGTAAAGTATTGGGCCAAGAGTCGGTTCAAGTTGTTTGGTGGGAAAGGAAGCTAGTCGAAGACTATCAAGGACCCCTTCGAACGATGTAACGACCTAAGCCCCGTCTTCGGCATGCTATAAGGCACTCAACTCACCCGGAAGCAGTGGACCGACTACTGGAGAAGTGATAATGTCTCAGAAGCCTGTATGGTTTAGGCAACAGGAGGCCTAGTGAGTCGGATTTAGAAGGCCCGAAGAACGCCATAGCGTTCGCGCCGTTCATACTCTGAACACGACGTTGGAGAAGAGATAGCGAGTTTTCTCCAGTACTAGGACCAGTACCGCGAAAAGTACGACAGACTTGGGATTTCAGTGAGAACGTTAGGCGGATATGGCTGCCTGGCTGGTGCTTTCTGGTTTGGGCGTGGGTCGGGCGTGGCTGCCGTCTGCCGAAGCTTCGGCCAGGGAACTCGAGAAAGGGGAAGGTGCGGGTGACCGTTGCACCTCCGCCTATAGTAACCCTTCCTGCGACCACGTGTGTTCCTCAGCTGCAGCTGCCGGCGAAATGTCGAGCAACCTGACAGACAGAAGACAGCAACGATATTGAAGGATGATGCGCTATCACGAGGAATCGCAAACGGTCTCTCGGTATCGATATTGGACACTCGAACAGAATCGAGAAAGCCGAATCTGTCGCATGTCATAACGATGAACTTCAATCATCAGTAGCACAGCACGTGTGTTGCGGCAACATGTCGACAGCCGGGGCATGCACGTGTGCAGATCGATAAGGTACTTTCTCGACACGAGACCCCAAGCAGAAAGAGGTAAGAACCTTCGATCTACTTCAGCCAGACAAGGCAACAAGGCCAACACCTGCTAGAGAGCACTGCATCCAGTTTCATAAGCCACTGCCAATGCCCCCTTTCCATGGGTATAAGAAGATACGGTCACTAAACTAGGTGACCAAAGGTGAGTCACGAAACCCTTCTTGATGGCGTCGTCGCGCCATTCCCTACCATTAATTATCGCTCGCATCTTCTTTGGTTGAGCGGTTTCACCTACCAGTCTACCAGACTCTGTACCAGACTCTGCCTACCTACCTCCCCTATCCATCTACTTTAGGGTTCTCTCGAGGGTCTGAGACGGAAATCGAATGGAAGCTTGGAGCAAGCTCTAATGAACCTTATTGCCTACCCTCAGCTCTTCCACAACCTTCATGGATCCTGCCAGTTTGGGCTTATCCGTTCTGACGGCTATTGAGACGTGCATTCGGCAAGTACTCAACGTCCTTCTATTGTTCTCTCCTGAGCTTCTCCCGATCCGATGAACCACGCACGTCTTCACACTACGCTTTACACTTCTCCCGTTATCAGCTCCTCCATTCATCTCTGTTGACACTCCGGTGCCCCCAATATGCCGTGCCGCATCGACGACCCGCATGTGCGACATCGCTAACGGTAGGTAGATTGTTTGACATCATCGAGAACGCATACAGAACCTATCGCGATGCTTCCGAACGCATCGGGCAGACCCTGCTCGTACTGCATCACCATGTTTTTAAGATCAAGTACCAAATGCAGGTACTAAGAAACATGTGGGATCAATTGCCTCCCGAATATCAGACTATGCAGATTCAACTCTTCAACGGCTTGCAGTCGCGATTACGCGATGCTGTCATTGGTCTCGAGAGAGTTGTTGGCCCTCTGCCGCCTGACGGACGTCCATTGAAAGCCGTTCAGAAAATGAAGTACACTGTCCTGAGCTCAAAATTCGATCTTCTCGTCGCCGACATTGCTCGCTGGGCCGATGTCTTTGATCCTTCCTGGTATCTCCTCGCCAGGAAAGAGGAAGCCTATCAAGTCTTTGCACAGGTTCAAGATACTTGTAATGTATCCTATTCCGTCCCACCCTCGCCCACATTAGCCAAAACCATGGCCCGCCAGTTGACCGCAAACGTCGAAGGACCTTCGAGTAAGACCGGTTCGGTCTTCTTGCCGCATGCCGATACTGCTAATTTTCTCCCCATCTCCCATAGCGATGCCAAGCAGACAACGTACGATGGTGTTCACTTCATCGTCGACCGCCGTATAAGTGCTTCGCCTATCAACTCCACCAGCACTCTGGAGGATGTCCGTCGCCTGGCTCGCGCCTTGCAAAAGCAGGACCCAGCAACATCCGGTATCCTTAAATGCCGCGGTGTCATCAAGACCGAAGATGCCTCATCCATGCATTTCGACTTTGTCTTCAACCATGCTCCCGGTGACTCTGTACCATGCGGGTTCCGTAAAGCTCTCCTTCATCCTTCTGGACATGCTCTCGAAGCCAGATTAAATATCGCTAGATCTCTCGCCCGTTCCATTGCCTACCTGCATACTATGAAATTCGTCCACAAGAACATCAACCCGGAGTCACTCCTCCTGTTCGGCTATGAGCAAGCCTCGTCGCGGAACCTGGGTACTGCCTATCTAGTCGGTTTCGAGCAGTTTAGATCAGCCGACGCTGCTACCCTGCAGGCCGGAGATGATAGCTGGATCAAGAATCTTTATCGGCATCCCAGCCGGCAGGGTACCCATCCTGATGATCAGTACAGAATGCAGCACGACATCTACAGTCTTGGAGTCTGCTTGCTGGAGACTGGCCTGTGGACCTCGCTGGTCTCTGCCACAGGAACACCGAGCCAAGATATCGCAGACGAAGTGCTTGCGAATACCAGCGAGACCGAAAAAGCCAAGAAGATCAAGGAAGTCTTGATCACCATGGCTCACAGGCTGTTGTTGGCCGTTGGAACGAGGTACCACGACGTTGTACTGGCATGTCTCACTTGCATGGACGAAAAGGACATTGACTTTGGCACCGAAGACGATCTCTTGGACGACGACGGCATGGTCATTGGCACCAGATATATCGAGACGGTCCTCATGAAGCTCAACGAGATAGTGTTATAATGTGTAATGACCAGTATACGATAGTCTTACGACATTTCGATGACCCGATCAAAGCTCTATCACTCTTCCACCACCTACAGTCACCGTGCCCTCTTTCTTCTTGCCTTTACGATCCACTCGATCATCTCTCGGGTCGAATCCACCATTGCCCCAGAGTGCCCATTCAGGCGTAGCAGGACCGACATAATCCTCCGGGCCAAACTCCTGCCCGCTCTCCAAGCACTCGAAGAATCTGTCATAATCAATAATCGTGTGCCAGCCATCGTCCTTGTGGAACCGCTTCCGATCCGCGATCAAGATGCAACAACTGTGCGCGTGCTCAGCCGCAATACCATAATCTAACCCGCGCTTATTGAGCGCCTTGACCAGCGCCTCGACAAACGCACACACTTCTTCATAGAACGGCACGTTCTGCATCGTCAGTCCCGCCGAGGCCGACGTCGAGGTTCCGCAGTACGTCACGCCCTTGACCTCGACAAAGCCAGGCATCGCCCGCTCGACGAGCGCAGCATAACCCTCGGCCTCCTCGTCGATATTGAAACCCTTGACGAGCGTGAGCCGGAACACTGTCCGTTGCTTGAACCGCTTCTCGCGCAGGATATCCATGCAGCGACAGAAGCGCTCCCAGAAGTCGCGGTGCAGCGGCCTGTCGATCTTGCGCAGCGCGTCCTTGTTCGACGCGTCGATCGACACGTACAGCTGCGTGACCGGCTGCAGCGCAGCGAGCTGATCCGGGTGCTGCGCGTTGCAGACCAGGAAGCTCGAGATGCGCTCCGCGTGCAACATGGCCGTAAACTCGTTGATGTGAGGGTAGAAAATCGGCTCGCCGACTAGACTCAGCGCGCAGTGTCGGATGCGCATCGCTTCTGCGAATCGCTCCGCCCGTACTCCCGGCACGCCTTTCATCATCTTGATCTTCTTGTAGTGCCCTTCTTTCACCCCGGCGAAGATCATCTCCGGTGGATCGACTTGCCAGCGCCAGGTTGTGCCGACGGGGTTCGTGCCGTGGCGCCAGCAGAAGACGCATTTATTGCTGCATGACAGCGCTGGTGTTGTCTCCATACAAAGATGCGACTTGATGCCGTAGAACGAGAATTTGTAACATGAACCTCGGCCGCGCAAGGCTGATTTGGTCCATCGGCAGATCTTCACACCGGAGTGTGAGCCAACGATTGTGTAGCCTTGTTTCGTAAGCGCTGTGTATGTTGGTGATGTCTTTGGCACCATTTCCTTGGGCGCTGACAGATTCGACTGTTTCGAAGGTTTTCCATAAGTCGTAAAATCAATTGGCAGATCAGAATCCGCATCTCCTGGTCCTCTTATGTCCTCGAGATCCTGTGTCTTGATGGCCTTTGTCCTCTTAGGTTGTCTTTCCGCAACATCATCTCCGTCATCTTCTTCCGATGCGTCGTCCTCGGCTTCTTCGTCGCTCTCCACAGCATTACCGCTTCCTTGCACACCTTCTCCTAGACCGTTTCCTTGAGCGATTTCTGCCATGACGTCTTTTACCCCATCCTGCCATTCTCTCAATGCCTCGCTCGCGTTGCCTTTGACGTCTCCCATACCCAAAGGATAAGCCCTCCTCTTGCCCGTCAACCTGGCCATCCATTTGTCGACTTCTATCGCTTGGGAGCAGTACCCATCCTCTTCCGTCGGCCATCCCTCCTTGTCGCCGAATCCGAAAACCGAGTATCCCGCTAATGTTTGCAAGGGTGCAGTATCAATTCTGAAATCGTTGTGAGTCTCTGAGAGATGTTCCAGGAAGTTGCTCAGCTCAGAATCGATGTTGTATGATGGGATCAGGAGGACGTAAAAGTATTGAACTGGCGTTGTCGAGTCTTCGGATTTGGGTGGTGTAATGAAAAAATCGTCATAGTCGATCTCGGTCAGGTTGTGGACAGCTGGATCGAGCCATTGATTACTGCTCTCTGTCGCTTTCAGATGCTCGCCGAGCTTGATTGCTGCAGATTCTGTCGCTCCTGCAAGGGAGAAGTAGAAGACCAGAGGCTGCACCTGCGCTTCTGGGATAGCTGCCTGGACCACTGATTTCGACGACCTCGTCCTGTTGACTCCGCTGACACGCTTGGGCCCTGCCTTTACGCTTGGGCGGGCGATTTTCTTTGGTACCAATCCAACAAGGTGATCTGCATCTCTCAATTGGCTCTTTTCGCTCTCGTCGTTCGATGGCAAAGCATCAATCCTTGATTTCGCGTCCTTCTCGATCCTGGTCGGCGAAGATTGTCGGGCTGTCTGAGGAATTTGTGTCGTACTTCGATAATGCAGGATAAGTCGCACTACGGCGACACCTAGTGCTGCGAGTAGGATTACTACAACTCGGTGCTCGTGCCATAGCGAAAGCAGCCCGGGCAGATAGTCGTTCATGGTCACGTTAGTCGTACATACAGAATAATACGTGAGTGGTCGCAGTGTCGACCGAACACTGAATTCTTTTTGGCCTTCCCCGCGCGGGCAACCTTACCCGAACGCCAGCGGCGTCGATCTCGTGCCGGGCCGATCTGACTGGGGTTAGCGCCAAACTAGCTCCAGGGACCGCGTTCCCCTTGCTCCTTCCTCATACCACCGTCATCTGCCCACACATTGCACCCGTGCGCACGAGGTCAGATCACATCATATTTCTCCGTCACGGCTCTACTCCCAAGCCATGCAGAACAGCCACATCAGCGCCTGCGAAGACTGGACAAAGTTTTGCCAGTCTTGAACGCGATTCGCGGTCGCCGGCTTGAACGAGGCACAGAATACTCTCCAATGGACGTCGCAATGAGGATCGATCCCTACTGCGACCATTTGCGCGCACCAAATCCATGGGTGCTCACCCTGTCCATGTACGTCTTCATGGTGTGACAGACCAAGTCAGAGTACTAACAATCAACAGCGTCCTTGTGCTCGGAATCCTCATCTCGTACCTTCCTCAGCATGCCAAAATCGTCAGTAATGGGACCTCGGCCGGCCTCTCGCCCTGGTGGGTCATGCTGGGCACGCTTTCCAGCATCGCAGGAATCACAAACATCATTGTTCTTCCGACAAGTCAACACGACATGCGATGCTGCAAGGAGATATCGGCAGCAGAATGCAGTGCGGGCCTGCTTGGAATCGTGCAGGTTGGGGTACAATGGACTTGCTTCATGATTGTCATGATTCTTTTCCTGGCATTCTTTCCGCGTCAGTCAGATGGTGAACAGGCTATAGTTCATCCAGAGGATATGCCGATGCCGAAGAGGCGCGATGCAGTCATCGTTGGAACTACCACACTCTGCGCTCTGCTGTTCTGCGGTATCGGTTCCATCGTCTTTCTGGTCGCCATACCTTCTCAATTACTCGGATGGGCCAACTTTCTAGGCATCGCGGCCAGCGCCATGGCTGTTGTGCAGTATTTCCCCCAAATCTGGACCACTTGGAAGTTGCAACGCATGCTGAGCTTGAGCGTCACGACCATGTTCATACAAGTACCTGGTGCATTCATGTTTGCCTTTTCGTTATTTCTGCGCGTGGGATGGCAGGGCTGGAGCTCCTGGCTCGTTTATTGCGTGACTGGAGTCTGCCAAGCTTGCCTCTTAGCTATGGCCATTGCCTTTTGGGCACGCGACAGAAAACGAGAGAGAGATGGTATTGCGGCGGGAGATCCAAGCTATGACCGGCCCACGGAGAGAGACGCGCTGTTGGCGAGATCACCAAGAAGAGACGTCAACAGCAGCACTTTGCGCACAATCAACGGCAACAAACGCGACCCGATTGGCATTTTGTACAGCGCCACACCGCCCGAGGAGAGCTCGGTGCTCAGTGAAGCGGGTTCGAGTCCCGAACAGAGTATACATAGGCAGACTATATCTAGGCGATAGTCGGATGAATCAAAAGCGCAAAATCGTGTCCTGCTCCTTTCATGTGCTCATGACCTACACGGTCAGTCTTGAGCGCTGATTTTGAACAGCTTCTCTGCATTGCCATGACAGAAGCCTTCCAGCTGCTCCTTGGTCGCAAGACCACTGATTTCCAGCGCCTTGACAAAATTCAACCCTTGTTCATTAGTACTGAAAGGATAATCGACGCTGTACATGACCTTTTCCCATCCAATCATGTCGACCAAGCACCTCAGTGGCGGAAAGGTAAACATGCCGCTCGTGGTGATCCAGAAATTTTCTCTCCACACGGTCATCAAGTCTCTCTTGACATTGTCGTCCCAGCCTTTTGTCTGCACAGCAATCCTGTCGAGCTGAAACGGCAACATCTCTCCCATATGACCAATAACGATCTTCAGCTTGGGATACTTGTCAAACAGCCCACTAGCCCACAACCGCAGAACATGCAGCCCCGTCTCGCTATGCCAGCTCCACGCAGCCGAACTCATCGCGAACGCCGCCTTTGCCGAGAAGTTACCAGAAAAGTTCAGATCGAACTCACTCGCAAACGTCGGGTGGATATAGACGGGCACATCCAGTTCCTCGGCCGCAGCGAACACGGGCCAGAACTTCTGGTCGTCGTAGAACGTCCCGTTGAGGTGGTTATTGATCAGCGCGCCGACGAACTTGTGCTCGCGAACGCAGCGGCGGAGCTCCTTGGCTGCGGCTTCAGGCTCGCCCATGGGTAGCATTGCGAACCCGGCCAGGCGCGACGAGTGCGCTGATGTGGCGGCAGCAAGCTCGTCGTTGGCTTCGGTGCAGAGGGCGGCGGTGGCGTCGAGGGGGCCGTGGGAGAGGATTTGCAGGCGCACGGAGCCGGCGTCCATGTCTGAGATGCGGGTTGAGGAGAGGGAGCTTAGCTTTGATATCATGGCTTCTGGAAAGTGCGAGTACGGGTCTTTGTCGCCCAGATGTTTGCGTACTTTGGATGAGACGTAGTGCTCCTCGAGCGTGATGAGTGGTGGGACCATGTTGACTGATGGACGGTCGTGATTGGTGATGTCTGACGGGGGTTCAATGTGCGTATTGATATGTCGTCGTCGCTGTTAGATGGTCCGTCCCGTCTACTCTAGTCAGTGATGATGTGTTTTATCTTCCTTTTTACAAGGTCCCTTTCCTGGTAATTTCTCGCAGTATTAGGATTGGTGAGTAGATGAATAACTGTGTGATAGATGGGACAGGTTATGTACTATGCGTACGTGAGGTGTTCTTATAGTACCAGGTAGCTGTCAAGGGTGAGCCGTCATTACCGGGTGATGATGTCAAGCCTGCACTGGTCTTTGGCAGTCGTCACTCATAGTAGCAGAGAATACATTCACCTTCGAACTACGAATACTTTGTTATAAGTCGTGTTTATATCGAGTTTCGACGAGCTGAATCCTTGATATCTAGGTGTCCTGTGGCATAGATGGTGCGTTCGAGTCGACGTAAACTTGACGACAGGCTTGAATCTTGACCCGATCTGCATTATGTCTGGAACGTCGGCAGGAAGCCTTGATGAATGGATGCAAATCTGAGGGATTCTCAATGACAAGAGATACTATACAATCATGGTCGCGAGGCGTGCAAATGCGTGAGTCGAGGGGCAGACATGAGGACTTTACAATGCTTTCTTTGATTCACTCAAAACATTCGCCTAACACGATGAAGTGACCACGTCCAGACCCGATGCTGAAGGACAAAGCACAAGGAATCAAGTTCATGCTCAGACAAAACTTCATTGCTTGACCAATAATGCGACGCTATGCTAGAATTGTATACAGGCGATCAACCTGTACAGCGAGCGCCGCCAACACCATGCTGAAAGAACTTGCCCGGATCGAGCCTGACATGCTGATGAAAATCCCATCCTGAAATGCCGATTACGCCGGAGACAATGATTCCTGATACCTCGAAACGATGGATTGACGAACATCGCATAATCTTACACACTCACCTCTCCTGGATCATCCTCGAAAGAAGAATAAGCCCATCCGTCACCGGTAGCCCCGGTACCGCTATCTCCGCTCTGTTGCGCTGTACCTTCTACCTCATCTCTTTCCACGAATTTTTCCCCTCCGATCTTTTCGTATATGCGCTGGTAGTACATGCGAAGTGTGCGCAATCCACGCATGTAACCTCTATCGACGCCTTCGTGATGGGGCGGACAAGGAGCTCTAAGAATCTCTTCACGATCCTCGAGAGTGACACAGTTGGCAAAGTCGACTAGTTTCAGCGAGAGCTGCTCAGACTCTGCTGGCTGGTCTGGTCGTCTATCTCTCGATTGACTCTTCCCTCCACGCGCGTGACTTGAGGACCTCGACCGTGCCTTGTCTTCAGGATCTGCGCGATCGTAGATGAGAAGCAGACTGGTACCGTAGAACCGATAGCCCGGAAGCGTGCGGATGATTCGTTCCAATTGAGAGATTTTGTTGATGATGGTCGGGATGTGTTTCAAAGCACTGTTGTAGCTCTGACCATCGTAAAAGTATCTGGTCAAAGCATCTTGGAACTCCTGGCCGGCTTTCAGATCACGACCAAAGTACTTGTCTTCAAAGACATTCGACTGTGTCTTTACGTTCCAGACCTGCATACCGCAGACACGTACACCAAGCTCTCTTGATGTTGTAGTCTTGCACTTGCGCCGTTGAGATTTTTGCTTCTTCTCGTCAGCGTAGATGCCGTATTGTCGAGTTCCCATCTTGAGATCCAACACGCAAGGGTGAGTCATGCCAGCAGTCAAGTCTTCTAGAAGGATGAAATGCTCGATACGACCAGGGTCTGCTTCTGGTAGTTTATCATTGTTGTGTGACATGGTGGTCTTCAGGTTAATGGCAGGCTCGAGCTTCAAATCTCTGCTCTGTACATCGGATCCGTTCATGGGTTGTGGTGCTTTCGCGGCTGTAGTCACGTCGTCCATGTCGAAAACGTTCTCCTCACCGTCGCCCTTGTAGCCATCTTCCTCATGATATTCGAGATCTCCTCGACCAGCATCAACGTCGGTAGCTTTGCGTCGGAGGCCGCCTCCAGAATGACGTCGCTTGGGAGTTCGATGCCGCTTGGTTGAGCCACTGTCGGACCTCGAAGACCGATCTATCCGGGCATCATCAACCTCCTTTACTCTTGCTGAACTTGGATAATAATCCCTGGTGGACGGCGCAGAGTTCCTAGGGCTTTCCTGGTCCATCCTTCGGTTCAAGATCGCCAGCTTACGAGTTGTGTCGGCAGGTTCGGCAGCTTGTCGAGATTTGAGGGTCGACACGTCTGCACTGCTACGTCGTTCGTGTAACATGGGCCCGGCAACACTACTGAGATCTGAGTTGGGAGCTTGTCGAAGACTCCTTGCATGCTGATGGTGACGCTCGCGACGATCATGGCGATGGATCGTGGGCGGATTAAACACGTCACGGAAGACTTGCTTTTGCAAATCTATGTTGACGCGTGTCGAACCCCAACTTTGATGTTGTCGAAGCGAGGGACGAGGAGAATCCGCCTGATTCAAACCTTCTCTAGGAGAGTGACCAAATTTTTCTTTGTACAACTCGGTCCAGGGCATATCAAGAGGGTTCTTTCCTGCTCTGCCATCTAAAGTGTTGGGTCGAGTGCGACCACCAAACAAACCCTCTGGAACCAAATGCTTGTTGTTCGTAAGACTGACTTGGGGAACTTCAGACAGCTTATTAGAATGGCTGATAATGCGCGGAGAAGACGGCTTTTCCGATTTATCTTTGACCGACTTTGGTCGATCGCCAATCTTGTTCTCGTCGTCCGGACCTCCTTCAGCATCTGTGACTTGAGCAGACTCTGTGTCGGCAGCGGTTTTGGTTCTTCTACGTTTCGATGGCTTAGTGTAGGTGACGTTCAGCACACCTATGTATCTTGGTAGGAATTCGAGCATATCTGGGTGATTTCGCTCCACTGTTTCGTAGAACTCGTTTTCCCTACTGTTGAGTTGCTTGCAAACAGCTTGGCGAGAGAAGCTATAGACTGTTGAATGTCCGCCGACTTGATGGTTGAAGGGTTTTAGCTCGACTGCTCCGAGCGGCTGATCGCGGCGAACGTCAGCTGGCTGGCCGTCTGATGGACGACGGCTGAAAATGGCGTTTGAAGCCTTTGGTGTAGCAGTCGGGGTTGTATCATCGCCGTTGATTGATTCGGACTCGTAGCCAGAGCCGACTTCAGAGTCGGACACGTAGGTATCTACGGCCGCCGGTGTGATCAGTTGATCGATATTGGCTTCTTCGCGATTCCGCGGCGTCTTCAGATTACCATGCAAAAACTGGCTTTCGTCTTCAGATAGGAGATTAATCTCTACTTCATCTAGCGCTTGTTCGGTGGTGTCCTTTTCCGAGGGTTGCTGCAAAGCGGTGGCGTCTACCTCTCGTTTCGCTCCGGGCGCCACTCGATGGTCTTCATTGACTGGTGTCGTTGCATCTGTCGTCGGTCGGGAGCCCAGTCCGTGATGCGGAATGTAGAGAGCAGATGTGATGTGCTCCCGGTCGGAATCTTCATCCTCGCCATCCTTCGAAGGTAACAGCTTGTCCAATCTGTCCAGAACACCGGTCTTGATGAAGTCGTCATCAGGCTTATCTTCGGAAACAGCAACAGGATGTTCGGAAGAACTCCTACTGCGTGCTGGCGTCAGAACACGGCGATGATTTCTAATCTCGTTGAGAAGACCAGATGGGACCCGATCTGCCGATTCGTGAGAACGCAGCGCAGCCTCGTCGGCCTTACTGCCAGAAACTTGACGCGATCTGGTAGAAGGCTTGCGAGTAAGACCTTGACTGACAGATTGAGACAAGATAAGGTCATTTGAGAGCGACAATTCATGAATCGATGCATCAGCATCGTGAATGGCGGTGCTAGGAGGTCCTGACAGTACCTGCTCGACTTGCCTGGACTCAACATCGTCATCTTTGAAAAGACCAAGATAGTGACTAGTCTTTCGGCTCCTCACGTTTTGGCCGAGCTCTGGTTTGGGCATTTTGGCATCGATCCTCTTGTCCACTTCCTTCTGCTCCTTGTCCGCCCTTTGGCTCTGAGATTCGGCAATAGATAAGCCTTCCATCTTCGCCTTACCTTGTCTCCAAGAGCGATATCTGGACCTTTCCGCGCTTCGCTGTATATCGTCCGAAGTCGACGCGACATTCAAGGCAATGGGTGTCGAGGGTCTGATGGTGGTGGTGGTGTTCGGCTTGTTCCCAATTGGGTATGGAGGATCTTTGAGAGGGACGGTATAAGTGTGGTAGTTGTGAGTCGGTAACAGAGGGTGTTGATGCTGCAGAGTTATGTTCGACTTGGTCGGAGATTGTTTGATAGGACTTTTGTGAAAGATGCCAGAGCGATCGTAAGTAAAAGGGTGCGGCGCGGCGTGGGCGTGAAAATGCGAAGACAGATCGGTCAAACTTCTTGTTGGAGATACTGCCATTGTGGTATCGAGTGCCTTCTCTTCTTCTGGCAGGCTCCTACTGCTCTGAACTCCAGGACCACCACCCAGAGGCACACCGAGACTGGCGTTGACTATGTTGTGTTGGACACTCTCGTCGTCGAAGTAAGTGGTCGCAAAGATCGAGTCCCTGTCGGACAAAGGAGCCTCAAACTCATGTCGTAGGGTCGGAGTGGAAGCAGTGACGGCGGGAGGCAGAGGTAAAGGTGGAGGAGCTACAGGCGTGGTCTGCGATCGGGTGAGCGGTGCGATGGCAGGGGAGTTGACATTGTTTTTATTTCTGGGCGCACGCTGGGACATGAGCCGAACATCTCAATCAAAAGAGCGATATATGAGGTAGTGCGCGGATGCGGTAGGGCGATAGGACGGTTCGGACGGGCTGCGATGCGATGCGAGTCGGCGGAATGGGGATGGGTTACTCCAAGGAAACAAGGCTGAGACTAGCGAGGATGCAGTGACAGCCAGACGGTCGGGCGACGACGTGGGCAAAGGAGACTGGAGCTTGGAGTTTGATATTGAGTGCAGCTGGGAGCGATTGTGGTTGAAGGAATCGGGCACGTTGTTTGTGGTAGATTGTCATAGGCGGATAGAGGAGAAGTCGCGCAAGGCCGCAAGTCAGGCGCGATCAAGAATTCGGACGTCAGAACTCAATCCGGCAACGGCCATCAGCGGAAGCCGCGCCTGCCGTCTGTACCCAAAATGCACCACCATGGACTACATGTACAGGATCCATTTGGTCAGTTAACCTAGCCATGTACTACCTCATGCTGATGCCGTTATGCAATCGATTCGCTGCACTACGCTGCACGAGACTGGTCTTGCTACAGCTTTGGTGACATGGCAGTAGGTCCTGTCCGTAACACTCTGTTCAGTAAAGGCAGCGCTTGTCAGCCATACACGAAGCCACGGATGGGCAACACGAAACGGCCTTGTGTCCTTTTTTGTGTGGGAGGGCGACCTGTCACCACTTTGTTCTACTGCGAACCCCTGCTGATCTTTCAGAATTTACTCGTGGTGGCTGCAAGCAAAAGTAAACTAAGGCGGATCGCAATTCCTGGCTTCCGGAAACCGCGCCATGTACGGGGAAGGCATCTTATGAACCTTTAAAGCAATTCAAGCCCCTTGCTCAAGCATCGCTCGAGGTCCTTGCTGTCTGTCGACCACGACATATTACGTGGTGATGGAAGCAACGAATGATGGTCAATCATCGAAAGACGTTGTCTGTCCAAGCTTCGGTTAGCTCCTCCAGAAGCCAATCACGGGGAAACGTGGACATGACATCCAGGTCGCTCATCAAACGACAGTGCAGTCGATCCCATTCCTTGTCTCTTCGTGCGTATTCCTGGGATTACTTACAGCTGCGTCATACACGTGGCATCGCTTCAGAAGATCTGGTTCTGATGCTGATGCTCAGGGTGTCTGGAGTCTCTGGACATCGAGACGCAAAATGCCACCGGTCGACCGTGAAATACGACGTGCATATGTCGACAATCACGGTGCGCCCTATTCAGAAGACTTGATAGACTGAGTCATGGACCGTGTCTGCTGAGCTTCCATGAGCTGAATGGGTCTTCCAATGCGTTGCCCCTGGCCTCCTTGCTCATGATGGTTTAGTGATTGGCGTGGTGAACCATTGCTGGTAAGGCTATGAGTTTACCACTATCCAACGTGCTGATCAATTGTGCAGTCCTCACGAGCGATTAGTCCTCGTGAAACATGTCAGCAAGAACAAACTCGAAATCTCGTGTGGGTAGGACTTTCTGGAAGCAGGCAGGCCGTCCTGTATTGATCTGGCCGACTCAACTCCATCACCATATCACATCGGTTACTCGCGGCCTAACATAATCATCGTATATGAAGTATCTGGGCCGCGGCAAGTGTAAATGTTGATAAGGGACCTACTGTAGCAGAGTTCAGTATCTACATGTATCTCGTGATAGGACTGAACTACATAATCAAGGCTGCATGCCAACGCAACAATACACTAATATGTACTAAATCGGTATCTTCGTCAGCACAAACCTGCTGCGACCACGGAAAGGCTCCGAGGAGCTACAGCTTTCACAGATTGGTGGTCGTCAGTTGACAGTACACCTGTCGTGCAACCTCGACCACCGGCTTCCATAGCAGTCCACTCGCAATCACCTAGGAGGCTCCATTGATACAGACCGACAAATCACTCAGCTCGTTAGGCCCCAATATGCAGTATGTGCTCGACAAGGCTAACTTGTTCTTATGTACAGCCTCGCTGCACTACAGAGCATGTGCGGCATTTCACTCGCGACAAGGCTGCAGGCTAATGCTCGGACAGTCTTCTAGAACGACTTGCATGTGTGAAAGGTGTGGAGGACGGCAGTACTGTTGTGAAGGTGGGGTGAGGAGATTGAATGCGGAGCACTGGAGGCACGGTACATGTAGTTTCTCGAGAAGGAAGATTCGCTGTACCGAAGCTTCCCCGTCTCCATCTCCGCTCAAGGAAGGTACGATCTCTTGGGGTCAACTCTGAATCGGCTGCGTCCACCAATCAGGAAATCTACTTTTCGGTCTCCACTCAGAATTTGCCAAATTGCATTGCGACCAGCGAGTCACGGGCCGCAGACCATCGGCATTGTGGAAGGGTCCGGTGGATCTGCCCACGCGACTGTGTACTGTACTTTCTTCTTTGAGTTTGACCAAGTTTACTTGCCCGAATCTCGAAAGTCTAAGGGATTAAATGTTCGTCACATGCGGTCTCTGCGAGGCTGGTCAGAGGAGAATTCTCTGTAGCCGTGATGTCCTTGAAGTGCTTGGAAGTGAGTTCTAAGTGAAGCTCGTAAAATGCGTCGGATGTGTTTGTATCAATCTCCTTCACGGCATTCACCCTAAGGCTCACGCTATACAGCGACCGTTGACGGACGTTGCGACACCACTTAACCTTTTGCGTTAAACCTCGACAACGTTTGTTTCACCTTCAATCTAGTCGACGAATTCACCTATCAACGATCTACAAGCAAGTAATACATCATCACTCCGAGACAGCTGCTACACAACCATAATCGCTCGGCGCAAGTGCGCCTTGTTCGCGTTCTCATCGCGTGTCTTCCACCGCTTTGACCCCCGAAATTGCTGCAGCACAATATTCATATCCGTTGCTTGTCGGCACTATGGAGATGCCTCCTCCCCCATCTCCTTCGCCAATGAGAGGGCAACCGAACCGCCCGCCATCGGCGGCCAACATGATGCGATCACCGCTACCGCGCAGGACGAGCAGTCGTCTCAGTCTGAGCAGCAAGTGTGCTGGACTTCCCACAGGCAGCAGGACGTCTGATGACGATTCAAAGACCGCTGTCAAGGTTGGTGAGTGGTCGTTGCTCGTACAATTCTCTACGCGCACACATCTAATAAACGCTCATGACAGTCATTCGTGTACGACCTCCCCTACAGCAATCAGATCCTGGCTACGATCTCATTCCGAACCGATTCCGAGCCTCGACGTGCGAAGTCACATCGCCCACAAACCTCAGCATCCAGTCCGCCCAAGGGAAGAAGCTGTTTGTCTTTGATCGCGTCTTCGGACCCGAAGTCGACCAAGAAGGAGTTTGGGAATACCTTAGTGACAGTGTCGATTCATTTGTACAAGGCTATAACGTCTCCATACTGGCATATGGACAATCGGGCGCGGGCAAATCCTTCACAATGGGCACCTCTGGGCCGGAAGAGCAGCACGACTCGACAACGAAGGGTGTAGTTCCACGGGCCGCCGCCGCCCTATTCGAGAAGTTGACTGGGTCTGCGACAAGCACAGCACCAAAGTCGGGTCTGAAGACACCCCAGCGTTACTCTACTCATGACCTTACCACCTTACGGAGCTCAAAATCGACTGCGCAGCTGGAGAAGGACTGGGAGCTGAAAGCCACATATGTCGAGATCTACAACGAGCAGTTGCGTGATCTTTTGGTTCAGGAAAACAATCCTCCTTATGAGCGTGGTCAGGTGTCGATTCGGGAAGACACCAAGGGTCGCATTCTCCTTACGGGCTTGACCCAGGTCGAGATAAATTCCGCCGAAGACATGCTCAACGCTCTGAACTTTGGATCAGCAATCCGACAAACCGACGCGACCGCCGTCAATGCCAAATCTTCACGATCTCACGCCGTATTTACTTTGAATCTGGTACGTCGCAAGTCCAATTCCTCCGACCTGAATGCGCAGGACGGGCGCCGGTCCGTCTCAATAGATAATGTCGTCGGCGAATCTGTCATGACCGACAGCAAGCTGCATTTTGTAGATCTGGCTGGTAGCGAGAGGCTCAAAAACACCGGCGCTCAGGGTGAGCGAGCCAAAGAAGGCATTTCGATTAATGCCGGGCTCGCGAGCTTGGGCAAGGTCATCTCACAGCTCTCCTCTCGCCAACCTGGATCGCACGTGTCTTATCGCGATTCACGTCTGACGCGCTTGTTGCAAGACTCTCTGGGCGGCAATGCCATCACATACATGATCGCTTGTGTCACGCCTCCCGAGTTCCACCTGAGCGAAACGCTCAATACTGTTCATTACGCGCAGAGAGCCCGTGCGATTCAGAGCAAACCTGAAGTCCAGCAGTCCTCGGACGAAGGTGACAAGAGCGCAAAGATAGAGCGGCTGCAAGCTGAGATTGCATTCTTGCGCGAGCGAATTACTCACGAGAGAGACCAAAAGACCGGTGTGTCGCACGAGCATCCAGATCATCGAAAAGCAGCAGATCTTCAAAACCAGGTGCTCGATATGCAGGAAAGTTACAATGCGCTTAGTCAGCGTCACGCAAGACTGATTGCCGAGCTTGGCCGTCATGGCGAGAACGACGGTCCGCATTCGGAAACACCCGCCCTTGACGACGCGCTCGGCGGGGCCGCCATGAACAGACTTGCTCGCTCCAGCTCTTTTGCCGAAGCCGTTGAGCAGGTTGTCCTGGAATATGAAAAGACGATTCAAAGCCTGGAGAATTCCCTTATAAACACTCGGTCTTCCCTCTCCAACAGCGAAAGCTCTTTGATGGAACGGGAGACTCATATTGCACATATGGAAAATGTCGCGCAACAACTTCAAGCGCGCATTCATAGAATGTCCGAGCGCGAGGCCAACACTGAGGCTTATCTGAAGGACCTGGAGAGTCAACTCGAAGGCGCAAACTCGAGCGAAGAGAACAGTTCGAGTTTGGTACTAAATTTGCGCAAGGAGCTCAATCGCGCCAAAGAAAGCCAGTCCAGCTCAGAGGAATATATTTCGACTTTGGAAGAACGACTTGCCGAGGCAGAACAGGACCATGACATACTCAAGCGCGAACTCGAGCGACTCGAGCAGGTTGTTGAGCGACAGAGGAGTGTTGGCAGACTCGACAATTTGATGTCTGACCTAGACACAATCCGTCAGTCCGGAGCACAACCAGCACAGCAGCCGTCGAGATACCACAACAACAACAAGTATCATCATGATCAGGAAGACCCATTCGGCGTCAAGGGACAGACCCCGCCTAGCCCCCTCGGACCGCAAATGCAAGGTCTAGGTATTGAACAAGGCTTTCATGACGAACCCTCTCCCGTTTCGCCACTTCTGGAAAACGAGATGGACGACCGACAGCAAACCCCGACCAGGACATTGCCCAGGCTATTGCCGGTTCATGGAAATCGTCAACACGACCAACACTCTGCACAGTCCAAATTTATGGGCGACAAACTTGAAACGTTAACACAAGAGCTCTTTGATCTTCGTGGCGAGCACGAGTCAACGCTCACTGATTACAGTGATCTTCAGCGCAAGTACACTATTGCATTGCAGTCCTTGTCCAAGTTGCACAACACGGACAACGACGAAAATGCCGTCGCAGGAGCAACCTCAACTCGGGATACTTTTTTAGGCAGGCCCTCAGAAGACGCTGGTCATCAACTTCGACCCGGTTCTTCCAACTCTGCATCTGTGGTGCATTTGTCGCAGCCGCCCTATCCTTCGTCTTCGCAGCACAATTCATCAACTATCGAGGATACAAATGAGGGCGTTGACCCAATCAGCGTCCCGTTGCCTCACGATAGCCCAACAGAGCAGGTGGTCGCGCTTGATCAGCTGCCATACGACAAACAGGCCGATCTCCGAGAGCTGAACCAGAAAAACATGAAGTTGGCAAAAGCACACTCCGATGCACTGCTTCACATTGAAAGGCTTAAACTAGAACTTCAGAAGTCCCGCATAAGGACACCGTCACCCTCCAGAAAATCTCCTCTGCTCCGTCGTAAGCCCAGTGTAGACGCTGCTTTGTCCATGGGCAACGTCGATCGCGCCAACAGAGCGTTCGCATCGCTGCGCAACATCGCTCTGGACCATTTCGAGTCGAACGTTGACGTCCGACAGAATTTTGAGATGCAATTGAACACCATCATGACTGAGCTTCACAGCCGGACAGAAAAATCACAGGAATCTGATGCCGAACTTGCGGCACTCAAGAAGCAGGTTGAAGAGAAGACAACCATTATTGCCGGATTGACCAGAGAGCGGACTTCTTTCAAAGCCACTTCGGCGGTGGACTTTTCGGTGGTTGGACAGATGCAAGATCAACTCATGGAAAGTGAACATCAAATTCGAATGTTGCAGGAGTCTCATGCATCGAGAGAGACGGACCTTCATGCTGAGATTGGTACCTTGAAAGCACGTCTCGGTAGTATATCCGATGATATGTCGCAACAGGATAAGGGACCTCAAGGTGCAGAGAACGAAGCTTCGCGGCTGCGCGAAGAGCTTGCAACCTGGCAGGACAAGCACAACAAGACTGTGGATTCGATGAAGTCCTCAGAATCTCAAATGCTGGCAACCATCGCTGGTCTGGAAGCAACTTTGCAGTCCATGAAAGACCGAGCATTGTCACGAGAAGTCGACGGTGGCCGTGAACCTGCATCTGTCGGCGAAGAGCTTGAAGAGGAACGTGCTCGGCACGGTCAGATCGTGGCTGCTCTCCAGAAAGAGCTTCAAGATCACAAGACAGCCGGGCAGGAGCATACGCAGAAGCTGAGTGACTTGCAAGAGTCCCATGCAAACATTCTTAAGCAAGTCGAGGAAACGACGAAAACGTCCGAGCTCAACGAACAAGAACTGCGCACCCACCGTAGTCTCGTGGCTAACCTCGAAAGTCAGCTCGAAGCTCACAAATCGACGGTGGCTTTGCATGAACAAAACGTCCAGGCGCTACAGACATCACACACCGCCAAGCTCGATGAGCTTCAGACGAGCCACGCCTCGACCGAGCGAAAGTCGAACGAACGATACCAAGCCTTGCGGAATCAACACAACCACGATATCGAAGAGCTTGAGACCGAGATGAGAAGTCACCAAGATGCAATGGCTGCGGTTTTGGCCGGAGCCGCTGCTGCACTTGGTCACGAGACAAGCGCTTCTAAGCTCGAGGACCACATACAAGCTGTCGTCGATTCGCAACAGAGCATGGAAGCCAGACATGCGCAGTTCGTCAACGACAAAGCGACAATGCAAGAAGAGCTTGCGACAGTCATGGCTAACAATGGAGAGCTCCAGACTCGTGTCACTGAATTGAAGAAGCTTCATGAAGAGGCGACTCAGCATATTGCAAGGATCTCGAAGAGGGAGGAGATGAGTGCTCGGTTGGTGCAAGAGTTGGAAGACCAGCTTCATTCGAACTTCGATCAAAGCCAAGACATGACTCGCCGCATGTCCTCGATACATAGTGAGAAGCAGTTACAGCTTGACGAAGCACTTAACGCCAGAATGGAGCTGGAGAAAGAACTCGACGATCACCGCCGAAGGATGAGCTACCTAGAGACACAGATGGCGGATCTTCGAAGGCGCTCGGGTACACCAACACTTCGCGACTCGACAGGCTTGTACCGCGATTCGTTGTCTCCAGAAGCAGCGGCAATTGCGCTGGCGAGATCGAATTCTGGATCCTCGGCATCTCACTTGAAGGGTCATCTAGGAACCGCTCTTCCGTCGCCTCCTCCAGCAGGGCCGCTGCCTCCGCTTCCCGGCACCAGCACGCCTGGCGGAGTCAGCCCCTTGATCTACAATGGCATCGACACGCGCACTGTCAGTCCATTGCCAGGATCACGGCCACCAAGCGGACACATGGGCCACGGCTCGATCCACAGTAGCGACTTGGCACACGTGGTCGAGGAGCAAGAGAACCGAATCCGCACGGTAGAGAAGCACCTGTACGCGGAGAAGCAGCTGACAGCAACACTGGAAGAGGCGCTCGTGGACCTCGAGACGGCACAAAACCGCACGCGATCAGAAGTCGACGCGTGGCGCAAGAAGGCCAATTCCCTCGAGGACGAACTCATCGGGCTGCGCAAAGAGCGTAGCAACAGTCGGGCGTCTGTGCAGCAGCTCGAGGAGGAGCGCGAGATGAGGATGCGCTCGGAGCAGGCGCGTATCGAGCTCGAGAACAGAATGCGGGGGCTTACCGGGGCGAAGAAGAAGAAAAAGGCGTCGTTGAATTGCTTCTAGGATGGGCAATGTCGTGTGAAGATGGTTATTGGGGGAGAAGAGAGCAGCGGCGGCAAGACCGATGATGATGAGGGATGAGAGAGATAACTGAGTGTATTTGTATGATTACGTTGGGCGCATTTTTTGATCAGGGTGGTTGCAAGGGAGGAGGATTTTTGACCGCTCGCAAGAAGAAGAATACCCAGGTTTTGCGTTGCGGTGGTGTATATAGATAAGATGCATATTTGAGATTGAAATGTATAGTAACATTTTAATATGAAGATTGAGAAACATTGCTAGTGAGGGGTATCGTACTAAATAAGAATGATCATGAATGTATGCATGTTCGCTCCGAGTGGTCCTCGGTGTTATTGATGCGTGTGAAGCACATCAAATCAGCTGCCGGCGTCTCGCCGCAACATGTCAAGGATGCTCTTCTCGTCCAGCTTCTCGTCCTCGTCGTGGTCATCTTCACCGCGGATATCAGCGCGAGAAGAGAAGACGCCTCCTTGTGACTTCTCCCTCCTACCTCCAGGATTGTCGACAACAGACTCCACGACCTTCGGTGTTGACTCAGCTGACTTGGCCAGATATGTGTCTTCGGTGATGAATTTTGATGGCAAATCCTTGGGCAGGTATGGTAGGCGGTATATGGTCGGAAATTCCAAGAGCACGCGGTCGCGGAGGATTGTGGTGAGAGTTGATTGGGCGTCCAATGGGATCAAGACGGTGGTGTTGGACGGCGTGTGTGGTTTTTGTAGGTAGAAGTATTGTCGGGTGATGATTTCTTCTTCCTTGTCCTCGGCCGCTGGTGCTTCCGTAGTATCCTGCTTCTCCGAGTCTACGGTTGTAGGCTCTGCCTCGGCTTTCTCTTCTTCTCTTTTCCTTTTCTTGCTCCGCTCTTTCAATACATCGCCCCATGCCTCGTGGATCGTCGCGCCTTCGAAGACCTCGGCCATGACCTTGTCGCCGTTCGCTTGGACCCATTCCACGGTCCAGACTATGCGCTTGCTCTTCTGTAGGTAGCGGGTCATGTTCGCCTTCTGTCTGCTCATGCCGGCCGGAGCGCGATCGACGCGGATCCTGTTGTCGTGGAGATAGCGAACCAGTGTGCCATCTGAGTTCCAGCGTTTCTTCTCTGCGTTGCTTTTACCAGCTGTGTGTGCAGCTTGTTTGTCTCCATGCTGTGACGAATGCTCGGTATTGCTGACGAGTGTGGTGGGTCGGTCAATGGCTCGCTCGATCTTGGAAAGAAAATTATAATCGTGGTCCACGCCAGCTGGGGTTGCTAGCTGAGACTTCTTTACATAGGCTGTCGGGTCGCGTACACCGTTGCAAGAAGCACGGGTTTGGTGTGTTTTGTAGCATGGTAGAGAGCAGGTTCGGACAGAAGTGCAGCGCGGACATCGATACTTGGGTTCGTTCGTGAAGCTATGCGAAAAACTATTAGTACCATGCTCTGCGCTAGGATATGGCCGTGTCGGGGTGTGTTGACGCACCAGATGCTACACAACGAAGACAAAGGCGCCTCGGCCATAATGAAACTGCGTGTGTCACCGGCGAGACCATACAAGGAGAAGGATGGCTACGTCGCCGTGGGTCGGGATAGAAAAAAGTGTCGCACAGAACGTTACTACGTTTGTCTTTGACAACGATGACGGAAATTTCAGGTCTCGAGATTTCCCCACACAACACGAGTTGGGGAAGGAGCACGGAATGGCTCCGGCAAACGTTCTACGATTGTTCCATGCTTTTGACCGCCGAGGCTGTCCAGTCTGTCGGGAGAATTGTTCATAAGATTGACCCAGCTCAGTCCTCGGTCGACTCAGGCACGCGTGGGGTCCACACCTGATCTGAATAATATTGAATTTGCAAGAGATTCGGCAGATAACAGGTACGTACCAGCATTTTTACTTCGAACCCGAACAACTCAGAGTGTAGGGTTCCTCTGCAGTGTCCCAATCAAGACTGCTAATCAATTGAACAAATGGACAGACATATTCACATCAGCAAGTCCAGAGCCCAGGAGCGACCATAATTCTATGCTGCCTTGTACTACGAGGACGAGTGGCGATGATAAGAAGAAGAGCATGCAGACAGACCCTGTGTTGGCAACACAAATGGAAATCCGTGGTCGAGGCAGCTGAAAATGCGGCTGATCTGATGTGAAATGTTGTGTGTGGTACGGTACTGGTACGGTTGCTACGGTACGCTACTGGTCTTGCAGTGGCGGCAGTGGAGAGCCGATCGCATAACCAGTTATTAAACACCCCACATGCCTCACATCCCTGTCGCCTTCACGAAAGACTTGCCCATCGGAATCCCAGATCTAATTTGCACTGGTCGCAGCCGGATAGCGATCTGCGCAACACAGTGGTTCATGCTAATCATTATTGCGATCGCAAGGGAAGGAGACGCGACGGTAATGTCAGTCAATATAGATGAAGAGTCAGGAACCCTGTATGGTTCGTGTGGAGAAGCAAGACGTAACGGAATATTGAGGATGTATGACACCTTGACAAGATCACTTCCAGTCGTGACCTCACACCGTTCCATACGACGACGAAAGGTTGTGACTCCAGTGCCACTGCCCGGCTGAGGTAGGACCTGAGGTACCCGTAATACAGAAGAAAAGATTGCGTGCGACAGCAAGTGCAATAAGGCGAAGTATCATATAAGTACGAAGGATCGGTCTCTGTACAATGCAATATAGATCAATAACCGAAGCCCAGCAGTTCCTTTTCATGATTCACCATGTGCAGCAGCATTCTGCAAGGGGTCAACAACACAACAGTGGCACTTTAAAACCATGTCCGTCGCTGTCGATCCTTTGACACGAGAACGCGAGTTCGTGGATTGGCACCGGCCAGTCGCGGTGCTGATTCGTCGCTGCACCTGCAGCTGCCTGCACCTGCGAGAGCGTTTCTCAATCATCGTGGAGCTGTATGTCACTGCGTGACATCTTCGCGGACGTGACGATTCTGTCGCATTTGCCTCGCTCAGCACGTCTTCTGGCATGAGATCCAGAATCAAGTGCCTCATTCGCGCATACCACAGAAAGCCATGGTGCTTTCCTTTTCGGTGACAGGAGCGTACAGAAATCTGATTGAGGAAGTCTCGCCGGACTTGCGCACGAGCATCGCGGCAGGAACTGAAAGCGTCAGATCTCATTGCGCTAAACTAGTGTGCCGTTTGTTTCCTAGTGAAACGTCGATCTCTACTCTGGACCGGCGAACCCACGAGGAGGAAAGAGCGATTGAGTCCGTTAGGCTCCAGTCTTTACTTTAGGGTAACTCGCACATGGGAAGTAATCCCAGCAAGCCACGGCATCTACCATTAACACGATTAGATGAATCTACAACAAATTGCGCGGAGCACTGTCGAGTTCGCAATATCAATCGCTGCCGACTCCCATCTCTTTCTCTGCCCTCTTTTCTTCCTTGATGAATTAGCTGGTTGATCCTACCTTCGTTCGGGCATTGAACGTCCTCAGCAAGCCACAACGTGCTCATCAATCATCGTCGGCTTCTTCAAGTCAACAACTGCTGCCCAGGCTCTGGTTCCGAGACCACTCTGACTGACAGACTAGTACCACTGTACTGCTTTGCCGATCACACAGTCTGACGCCCAAGCTTTGTGTGGGTGTGCAACAACCGATTACCCTCGACTTCCCAACCCCGTCCACATTTATTCATTCCTTCTACTACCGCACTTTGTCGCAGACGCCTTTGTCCGTCGGAACAATCAGTCGCTCCTTGGTTGTCCGTGGGCTCCAACACCTCGAATCGACTTGGACGCTGGACAACGTTACAACTTTACTGCCGTCAAGCTCGCAATAACTGTCGTCCCTCTCCAGGTGTTTCACCACCACCGTTGACCACCCGACACCGACCTCGAAACGACATATCATCATGGCGCCTTCCCTCACATCGCGTTCTCGCAATGGCGACTCGAGGCCAACAAGTCGCGCATCCGCTCAAGATGATTTGGTCATCCCAAACAGAACCTCTTCCCTGCATTCGCGCCTCGCACAGCCAATGCCTTCTCATCTCAACCAGACCCGCTCCATTTCAAAAGCCCCAAAGACCCTCACTCACGCTTATATGGTATGCGGTGTCGGAAGAGAGCCGTCACAATGGGTCAGGGCACCCGCTCCACCACAAGGCAAGATTGGTCACATGAAGAATGCCGTCGGTCAATTCTGGCTTCCAGAGATTCTTGGTAGCAGCCCCAGATTGGAACAAGATCACGAGATTGCTCGCTCGCTGCATGCTGCAATGAGGGTGAGTCGACTACTACTATCTTTTATCTCCATCTACTGACCTACCTTTTCCAGGCTTGTTTTCCTCACGATGTCGAGATTTGCACCGGAGTCAGTCAGCCACACTGCGTCCACCACGCCTTTGTCCTGCAGCAAGATTCTACACACACACTATATGGCATTGCCCTCCGCGTCTGGTCCCGCGCCGACGAAAAGCGAGCTGACACTATCCGCGATCTCCGCAAGAAGACCGAACAGGACTATCACGACTCTCCCAACGAAACTTACTGGATTCCATATTGTCTGAGCTTCCTGTCTCGCTATCCTTTGTACAACTTGCTCGGCGACTACCTCCGCGGTATGTGGATTCACTGGAACAAGGCAACCAACCTCTTCCATGCCGAAGAAGTCTCGCGCATTCTCAGCTTCCCCGCTCCTCGTCTGAACGACCTTGTCCGTATCGACATGAAGGACTACGCACTTTGCTACCAATTCCCATCCTCACCCACCGGTTTCCAGAACTTCGCCATGTGGCCATTGTTCTGCTGTTTGTCCGTCCCAAACATTGTGGGTGTCATCGAAGCCGCTGTCTCTCAAACTCGCCGCATCATCTTCATCTCCCACTACCCCGCTATGCTTACCGTAGCCGCCGAGACCATACGATACTGTGTTCGTGTATACGAGTGGAGCGGTCTTTACGTGCCTATTGTTCATGCTCGCCACGCCAAAGAGCTTGTTCAGGAGCCTGGTCCATACATTCTTGGTGTCACCTCCGAGTGCCGCACCCTCTTTACTGCTCCTGGCGATGCCCTCGTTGTCGATCTGGACCGCAACTTTGTTCTTACCTCGGACCCACCGACTGCTTTGAACAATTCACAACGCACAAAGTTCATCACCCGTCTCACAGGCGCTCTCAACGGCGATGTCGCTCCCTCAGGCGTCCCACAACATCTGCGCTCTGCTTACGGAGGCGGCAAGCTCGTCCCTGCTGGTCAGATCATCGTAATGCGCGGTGAAGTCGAAAGTGTTCAGGACCCCGCTTGGTGGCGCCAGGATGCAGTCATGTCCGTCATGGATCACGTCTGCGACAAACTCGGCCGTAACACCGGCATGAAGGCCGTCTTCGGTGGCTCTCAGAAGAAGCCACTCATCACCAAGATCTCCACACGTCATCTTAACGAGATTATCCGCGAGCGCAACCAATACTCTCGTGATGCCATGGAAGCCTGGCAGGACTTCATCAACCTGAAGGGACGCATGGACATGGAGCTCGCCAAAGTCACCAAGCGCAACAACTTCTTGGTCGACGAGCTCGAGTCTTGGAAGCAGCAGTTTCTCAAGTTTCAAGCCTTTGCTGAGCAGCTCACCAAGGAGACGCAGGACCTCAAGGTCAAGATTGATGGTCACAAGAGAGAGAACAGGAGACTTGTCCTTCTCATCGATCAACAAAAGGACGACATGGCTCGTGTCCAGGTTCGTGTCAGTGGTACTGAGAAACAGAGGGATGACGCACTCGAGGCGCTTGTCCTGCAGCAGGAGATTGCCGAGGAGCTCGAGCGTGAGAGGAAGCGCAACAAGAAAGACATGTCTTCGCTTCAGCACACCAACAATACTCTTCTGCGCCAGCGCGACGAGGCTCAACGCGTGGTGCTCCACCTTCGTGCCCTCATCGATGGTCAAGCCCACCACATGGAGCACATTGTCAGGAACCTGTCCGAAAACATTAACATGGCTGACGTCGATGAGAACTCGGCCTCTCCTACTGGAGACAGAAGGCTCTCCCGCGCCTCGTCACGTACCGGCAGCCGTCCATCTAGTCGTCTCAGCCTCCGCGACACTGAGGTTGACAGCCGCAGACGTCTCAGCCAGCTCGGTTTGAACGACGCCGCCGACCGCAGTCTGCGCGACAAGACTGATGCCATTGCTTACATCATCCGCAACATTTCCGAGCAGTGTGCAGCAGCTGTCGAGGGTCTTCACCTCGCCCAGCGTGCCGACGCCACTGACGAGCCCGAGAGTGCCAGACGCCGCTCCAGCCGAAGCACTTTGAGGAAGACCGCCGCGCCAAGCGAGGACGAGTTCGGTTCCGAGTTCAGTGAAGCTCGCTCCGAGGCCTACCTCCACCCTAACGGACATGGATCAAGCATTCCACCAACTCCAGATCTCGAGGGTACAAATAGTGTCAACCGCAGTAGCACTAGCATGAGCGTAAGCTCCGTCGAGACTCCTAATCGTCAGAGTATGCAGAGTCAGTGGCGAACAATCGACGAGGACATCCCAGAAGTACCGACTCGTCTCTCCCAGCCGAACGATGCTGGCGTCGTCGGCGAGCTAGGTCCTACTGATCAACAGGCTGACGAGCCAGTCACCAAATTCAGGCCCGAGGGTCTCGAAGATCGACGAAGTGTCAGCGCTCAGCACCAGACTGTCTCGAGGTGAAAAGCGCGATGGGCGAGATTGACCTTCTGCAAATAATGTGCATGTATCTAGAATAACGTCCATTTCTTTCTAGCGGCGGAGTTTCAGGGCTGAGCTCGTGTAGACTTCAGACACAGGCGGCGAACAGGCTTTTATATACCACAATGATTTCCATGATAATTTAACGAGTACATCCAATAACGTTCCACGAAGTCAGTGAGTATGTCATTATTCGTGCAGTCCTGTGTTCTGCATACATAAACCATGTCATCACGGTCATGAAGCACATATTGCCGCAGAGTCTTCCAGCCACCCTCTCAGCAATAGCATGAAAGTCTACTGTCAGTAGTGAAGAGTAGGAAAGGTCTACGCCATGTAATATGCCTCCTATTTGGTGTTATGAGAGATTCTGATACTGCAATCCTGCACGCCCTGTCTCAGTTCCATGACAAAAGGCGCACTAGCCAGTAGTATTGTACATGTTTTATTGTCTATCTTATGACAGAGGAAGTAGTCCGGACTGCTGCATTGGACGAAGAAGTAGTGTTGTATACAAGGTAAAAACTAAAGGCAGCTCAGAACCAAAACGATAAAGACGATACCCGAAAGCGTGGGGGGTGGGATACAGAAGAAAGTAGCATACAATAGTGTAAGACCAGGGAGAAGCGAAAGACAGAAAGCAGTAGCGAAGTGGTGTAAGAGCAAGAAGTCAGTCGTCAAATCGTTCTCATCGTCCATCCTCATCATCCATGGAGTGTCATTGAGTCATAGCCGTCAATTCCGTGTCCGTCGAAGTCTTGTTAGCCAGCTGACTGGTGCGGCGGCCCCAGACTGCACCCACGACCGCCGCCAAGATTGTACCGATGAAGGCCACGATAATGGCGATAATGGCAATAATATCAGGACTCGTCGGCGTATACGGCGCATGATAGCCTTCATGCTGGAGCCTGTGATTGTTAGCAGGGTAGCAGCTCGTAGGCAGAGATCACATACCGGAAAACGCAAGAGTCCAACATGCCGTGGCCAGTGTTAGGGACATTGAGTCGCACAAAGTAGTTGCTGCCATTCAGCAGAAGGCTCGGGTCGTGAGCCACGTTCGGAATGACGATATTTGTCGAGAGGAAGTCGCATGGGAGGTGTTTGTCGACCACGTAGGCGTCGTCATCGACAGTATTGCCAGCCGACCGGATGGCCAGATAGCAGCCGTCACCTACGGCAGCCGTGGCGTTGTCGAGAGCCCAGCGGACGTTCAAGATGCTGCCGGCGGTGACATCAGTGTTGCAGGTGTCCTGGCCGATGTCCATGCCCTGGATTGTGTATGAGGATGCAGCTGATCGTCGCAATGTCGACCTTTTGGGAACAGGCAGACCGGTGTCAACTTTCGGGATTGTGTAGGGTGTTGCAGTTGAACGGCCCAAGGTCGACATAACGGGATTGAGCAGACCAGTGTCAACTTTCGGGATTGTGTGGGGTGTTGCAGTTGAACGGCCCAAGGTTGACATAACGGGATTGAGCAGAGCGGTGTCGACATTATGAGGTGTGAGAGTTGTTGCAGTTGAATTGACTGTGGTCGATGTTATAGCTTTGGATAAACTGGACTCGACATCGTGGATGGCGCTGGCCAGGGCGCAGCTGACAGCGATCAGGGAGGGCAGCAGTCTGGACGCCCTCATGGTGCTTGGGTGAAGTAGGTCAAGGACCGATGGGTTCTGGGTCGTGGCAGTGTAGGTATTGGTTTGGTCAAGGAGGAAAGGAGCGAAGTAAGAGAGGAACTGATGAGATCGGAAGCGTGAAGTTGTAGGTAGTGCTTTGTTTAGGAGAGAAGGGACTGAATGAGATGATACCGCCATAGTTGATGGGATCACTATGAATTTATATGGCTTTTTCTTACCATCATGAAGTCTGAACAAAGCTAGAATGACGAGTGTGCTGGACCTCAATTTCCCAGGAGGCTGAGAACCTGGAAAAGCAGGAATACCTGTTTCTGCATGCAGATGGAAGAGTCACCCTCGCGACACCAGATAAGTCCCAAATGTAACAACTCCTTCGTCGGTCAGTCCGAGGCAGACGTGAATGGTCTGGAGCGCGAAGCTTTGACCGTCTCCATTCAGGCTTGGCACAAGAGTGAGTGGACAAACACGACCGCGCAACGAATCAGCAGCGGGTAAGGTGCGGTTACCCTGCCTAAGGTGCGGCCAAGACACGGAAGACTGTCAAGCACCTGCAGCGCTGCCACCACCTTCGCTGCAGTTGATGTCATTTCACGCTAAAAGCAGAGCATCTCATTTTAAAAAAGCCCCGACACCGTTGCAGGAGCGCAAACCACATGGCAGCTGATGTCATGCTAAGCTGAGAACCTCGCATCCCACTTCAAAGGATATACGTTACAGTGTAGTGGAGATATTGAACAATCGAGACGTGGAGCGAAGCCGAAGCTGATAAACATACTGTACATAAAAGCATCTGTCGCGTGAATGCGTTTTGAGGGTATCAAGCGAAGCGAAAACATCAACCACATTGCCCATCCACACACGCACGCTCTGCCGAAGGTATGCGAGCCGCAGTCATGTTCCTGCAGTAGTGTCATGAAACAAGATCTGCGTCTAGCGTGGAGTATCCCCCAATCCTCCTTTTCCGCTCCATATCATGTTGTCCTTGATCTCGTGATCAGTTGTCGTTGCACAGCCCCCACTCACAGAGCAAGACCAGCACCGTCGCCCGTCCATCTGTACAGCGCAAGCACTTCCCGTCGGCGCTGCTGCTGCTCGCCAAAGTCTTCGGGAAGGCGGCCTTTAACCTGCGCAAGCGCCGAGCGCATGACTTTGCGAAAGTTCCTCTGTTGGATGAGTCAGTACGACCTTCTCTGGAAACATGATGGAATGTGTGTTTTTCTTACCTGATACTCTGTGTTCAGTGTCACAACACAGACCTCATGAGCGCGCACAATCGTCTCGCACGCTTTTACGACCGACGGACTGGCTTCTCCTTGAAGCTTGTCGGCGATCAAAAGCAGCAAGAAACTTCCCTGCAGCAGATAGATCCCGAAGAAGAAAGGCATGAAAGAGAGGTCGGGGTCGTATTCGAGGATATCGCCAATGGCCTCGGCGGCCGAGACGGCGTGAGAGGTCGCACTGATGAACGACTGCGACGAGATCCAGAGGTCGTTGTCATCGAGGAGCGATATCGGATCCCATTTGCCGTTGAGAAGGATATGTAGGGTGTGCATAAGGTGAGTGCCGTACGCAACCACCACTTTGGTCTGCAGTACGGCCTCGGTCATGCGCGTGGCAGAAGTGCTTGTGGAGCCGTGGGGACTGTTTGCGACTTCGTGATGCTCGCCGTTGCCCATCTTCTCGCCTTCCGGAGGAACGAAGCGCGACTCAAATTCCTTTAAGGAATGGCCGTAAGCATCAAGTTGCGAACTGATCTCTCCGGCCTGAGCTTCCCATTCGTGACCGGATCGGAAACGCATACCAAATCTCGGGTGATTTTTTGCGTGATTGAGGTCTACGATTTCGCCGAGGATTGTCATCAGAGGTGTAAAGTATCCAAACATGCTGTGAGAGGTGCATTGGAAGGATGGTCCTCGGGTGCGGAAATACAAGGACTGCTCGTAGTTTTCCGGCGGGAAGTATTCTCCAGACTGCCATGCGGTGTCGTTATCTGGTTGCAACAAACCGTCGCATTCTACATCGAGAAGGAACAATGGACGGTTGTAGCAAAGAGCCAAGTGTCTGTCGACAGTGTATAGGAGCCACCATATCCGTCGTCGTTCTTCTCTTTCTTCTTCAGTGACAAGACCCGGTTGAGGCATGTTCGGATGCTGCTGGTGGTAATCTGTGTTTGTTCCAACCTCGCCGTCCTCGTTTTGGTTTTGAGGAGTTGGGTTTGGTGGTAGTTCTCTTCCAAGCCTGAGTTCTCTGGCCAGTGACCAAGCAGCATTCCACCATCGTAGACTTGCCGCCTTGTGTTCGCTAGCAGAGACGACTGTCGCCATGTTGATGTATGTGATGACGTCGTCCAGAGCTGCCGTTGCGCCAGTAGAGCCACCCTCGGTATCATGTCCGGCAGCTGGATTAGCCATGCCGAATCCACCTAGGGCTACGCCGTTGATGACGGAGTGAGCACCATAAGTGTGGCTCGGGTCGTTTGAGGTGTGTACAAGTGGGTTGAGCAGGCTGATAGCGAGCTCCAGAAGTTGATGGCAAATCTTGCCTCGTTGAGATGGCGGAGAGGTGAGGAAGGATGACTCGCTAGTCTGCGCACCAACCCAGAGCATGGAGACAAGCAGTGCCGGACTGCATGGTCTTGGATCGGTTTGGCGCAAAACGGAGCGCTTTCGGATAACAAAACCAAGGATATAAGGAGAAGCTGGCTGGAAGAAGGCTCCGGAAGAAGTGGCAAAGTACAAGTCGAGAAGATCGCAAGCAAGAGAGATGGGTATTATTGAAACAATTCGTGGCAGGATAGGGCGTAAGACTGGGTATTTGAGGAGCTGTGAAGGGTGTGTAGATTGCAAGTTAGGGTACATTGAGGGTGATGGCAGGTTCAACCAGCCAGGAGAACCGGCGTTGGGCGAAGGTCCCATGAAGCCGGTAGCAGAAAGAGGCGATTCAGGCATGCGGAAGGTTCCGATGGGTTGTTGTTGCTGTCCGTTTTGACTGTGGGGTGATTGACCAGTGGTGTAAGGCTGTTGAAGTTGGTGCTGTTGCTGGTAGTGCTGCATTGTGCTACTACTGTTGTGCATGATTGCGTTGGGCACGCTCTGGTTCGAATGAAGCAGCTGTTGTCCGTTGATCGAGGCTGAATGATTCAGCACGTTTCGGTGGTAGTCATCCATGGAGCCGAACTCACCCATGCCATAGGGAAGTCTGTGGTGGTCTTGAGCATGTGTACCGTGAGGGGGCATACCGGGTGCGGAGTGGTAGCTCTCGTGATGATGTTGCTGTGATTGTGGTTGTTGTTGTTGATGGTGGTGTTGATGCTGGTGTTGCGATTGATGTGCAGCAGTAGTCGAATTCACCTTGGTCGCGTCTTGTGAGGCCACGGCACCCGCAGACTGAGTTGTTTGCTGCGGTTGTATATTTTGCATGACGGGCGCATGCTGACTGACCATGCTGGCTGTCCGATGTGGTGCAGGCCTCTCAACGGCATGACTGCTAGACCGCCTTCTCTTAACGCCAGTTGGTGTGCTTTGAGGTTGTGCATCGGGAGGTTGGTTGCTGTTGTTGTCGCCGGATGTTTCATTGGTCGAGCCTGGGCTGATCATAGTCGCATCGGCCGAAGAGGGCTGCTGGGCGGCAATCTCTTTCCTGGATGCCTTGCCGCGTTTCTTGCGTTCCCTGTTGTACTCGCACGAGAGACCGAATTCTGAAACACGGTTAGTTGGATGCGCCGACTCCTTGGAAGGGCTCGTGAGACGTGCCTACGCAGTGCGCACATGGCTGTTTTCCATCGCATTTTGTTCTCAACTGGTTACACTGGTCGCATGCGCGACTGATGCGCCGACGCACAGAGCCGCTGTTTGACCTGCCGCCTTTTTGTGTCGCGATGGATTCTCTGCGGGGATCATCTGGGGCATCATCATCGTCGTCTGCAATTGAAGATTCAGCCTCGACTTTCTGTTGCTGCTGCTGTTGTTGTGTTTGTATTGTCTGTATATTCTGATGTTGCATCTGCTGGAGCGCATACTGCGAGCCGGCGGCTAAAGCGTCGAGTCCAGACATGGGCGCCTGACGCTGCGTCATGGTCTGCACCTGGGGTGATTGAGAAGTCATAATGTGCTCGGGAGGAAATGGCATTCCATGACCAGCAAAGGCCTGTAAATGCGAATTGGAAACCGAGCGCGCGGGCGGAGGTTGAGGAGAGAGCTTGGTGTGAAGCTGGGTGTGGTTTGGAGATTGAGAGAGGTGGTGGTGTTGATCGCGGTGGTGTTGGTGGTGCAGACCGGCGGACATCATCTCTCGGTCTCTCGGTCAGGTGCTGTGTCTCCAAACGTAAATGTACGTACGTGCGCTCGTGCGTGGAGCAGCGGCACTGTGGCACCAGTACCGTCGTGGTAGGCGGTTTGTACTTTAGCCTAGTTCGCACTAGGGCAAATGGACAACCGACCACAACGGGGGCTGCAGGTGCAGACTCGACACCCTGCCGCGAATGACTGGAACCTTGGACTGCGATGCTGTTATGCGATGCGATCGATTGAGTCGACTGTCGGCCGGCAGCGTTGGTTCGGAATGCGCGGGCAGTCTTGTGCTCGCGCTTGTGTTGCCTCGAGTCGCGCAGGTGGTGCTTGGGCTGCCCCGGGGTCTAATAATTAGTCAAGGCTGGAGAATACTGGAGTCGAGTCGATTCGGCGTGATGATTCGGTAGGCAACTCAGGTCAATCCGGGGTTCTGACCGTTGCGCTTCGGGGGTCCTTTTGTCTCTTTTGACCCACTCGATGTGGAAGGCGGCGTCGGCTACTATGCTCCTTCCTCTTCGGACCCTAGTGAAGTGGAACAGTGGAGAAGAAGATGACAGAAAATGAAGATTGAAAAACAGTGGTCACTGGTCAGCATCCTTTCACCGTGCTTCGGCAACGTCGTCAGCCGTGGTAAAATGCGAATGAGAGTCGAGCCAGACCGGGAAACGGCAAAGGCGTATAATAAAACTGCACTGGAGGATGCTGGCGCAGAGTGATCAGCGGTGCGGTGTCCGTGTGATGGCAGTCTGCAGCAGTAGTACAAAGTACGGTAGAATTGTGTGATGTCCGTTCAGAAACTCTACTTCCAAGTTAGTTCCGTGAGCACGTCGAACATGGTAAAGGTTATAACCATGATGACTCGAAGGCTTGTGTTGTGGCTGAGGATCATCGTGAACCAGGCTGCAGATACGATACTTGCATTGTTTTCCATGCACATAAGATACTCTTTACTCGTATGAGTACCGACAACATCGACGGTATGGCCGTCTGGTTCTTGGAAGACGCTCGTGATCGAATTGACGCAGATTGTATCCCCACAACCCGAGAGTGCCACGCGCCCACGATCCCACATTTTGATCCCACGTTCTGGCTGTGGGTACAGTACTGTAGTACACTCCAGGTCGGGAAGCCCGCAATCGAACAGGAGCATGGACAGAATGTACTCGCGGTCGATCGGCGTGCCACGCTACAATCGTACTGTAGAGACTGGAGACAAGTGTAACGGACCGTGACCTGAGTCCAAGCAGACGTTTCAGCTATTTGGCTTGACCCGAAAGACTTTTGGTCTTCGTTAACTCTGGTTAATTGTCAACCTGACACGATAGAACAATGCCATCGGCTCACATCTCTCATCCCTACTTGGCACCGGCATGGCTGTGGCCTTGGCGTTCATCTGCAAAAATGAACGCAGGCACTGACCGCTGTCGAGTACTTTACCACTGTTTTTGCAAGTGTTGTTCGGCCCGTTCACGTCGGGTAAGATAGATTAAAGTCAACGACCCGCGACTCAGCTCCTCCAAACGGCGAGCGACTGGAGCATTCACGGGACCCGCCGATCGTACATCGTATTCCGGCTAAACAGGTTTTATATGATTGTTTCCCTATCTCAAGAGCCAAACAAAACGTGAAAATGAGAGTTTGATCAGTACCAGACACTACAGTGGCTCCCGATCGTTCTCAGAAATGGCGAAACACGAACGTTAAGGCCACGTTTTCTGAGATCGAGTTGACGAGTCAGCAATTGCGTCACGCTCTCCGTGGCCAGCAATAGTGACAGGGTGTGGATGCAGTCTTGATCCTTCCCACAAGTGCTGCACACAAGGAGCAGTTGTTATCAAACAACAGAACCTGCTAATCTCTAACACCTCTTCGCTCTATTTCAATTGCGTGACGGATTTATGAGATACCTCGATCTCGATACATATCGTAAAACCGGAATACCTTAGGGATATCAACCGCGGTGAAATGATGCGAGAACGATTCCGGCCCATGATCTGTATGGGTGACGTCTCATCGAACTTGGCATTATTCCAACAGAAGTCTTCGACATCCGTTGACAGTGGTCTCGCGCCCAGCTAGTAATCTGCCGTTGTCAGCGCCATGCGTTCCAGTTCCAGTTCCAGCTTATGCCTGGAGACGTGGAGTATGGGGCCGTTCAGGTGCATCGACAGGGATGGCCGTGAACCGTCGAGAACAAAAGAATTTCCCTCCATGAGAAAGACACAGCACCAATTGGACCCCTAGGACACTACGTCCACGTAGGTACGAAATTGTCTTCAGCTCCAATTAAAGACGAATCAAGGAGGCGCCATTTGATATGATACTGATCACCACGATCAGTAATTGCGCCTTCGTATCTTGACAAGTAATAATGACGAACAGATGGAAGGATGAGACCCAAGCAGATCATGCATCTACGCATCATTTCAAAGCCAGCTAAGGTGGTACAACCACAAAGTACCTATGAGTACCTTAAGCGACGATCAGCCCTGTGGCTTATTGTGCCATGTGGAAGCGGGCGCGCCTCAGAAACCTAGATCGAGAACCAGGACAAAAGCATATTCTTTCAAGAACCCAACGAACACTACTTGTTGATGCATCTCATCATCATCGTTCTCTAGAATAAAAAACACTCGTCTGAATTCATCCAAGGTTCTTTCAAGGGATCATGTCAAATTACAGTAGCCGTGGTCGACGGAACCTACCGCCTAAAATGAGTTGGCGCCGATCAGCTCAGCGCACGCTGCATTTAGCCGGCCTTGGGTGACGGGGCCGAGGCTCTGAAATGTTGATCAGATGGGAGTCACCATTACCTAAGGCTTCTACTATGGCAAAAGCAGCCGAAATATTTCAGAAGCACTGCAACAGTAAATAGTCTCTCCTCATGATCCAACTAATCTGCTCAATATCACCTTCTTCAATATGACATGGACGAACGGAGCATCACAATTAAGGTAATTACATGCAGAACCCGGGGTCTTGTGCAAGCGACCCGATTCAGGGGATCATGATGGAGAAAGCTTGGTCTGGGAAAGTCACGTGACCGATCTGCAGCTTTCGGGCCTTCAATCCAATCACATATCTAATCAATCAGAATCAACGTATATCTAATCGATCAGAAAAAGCACCAGCGAGAGACACGGCATACAGCATCTCTATGGAGAGACAGCAGATCTCATCGACCAACAGCAGAAATGACAAGGGTGTTCGTAAGCACTAATGCGTGACCAAAGTCGCATTCTACGTTGGATCAAGACATATGCCTCCAGTTTATTGAGACAACAGGAACCGAAGCTGTGAGAAGATGATGCAGGAACCACTTGGACTTCCAGCGAGTAAATGAAGGACGCCGAGAATAACGAACAGCGCTCAATTTATATCATCGAAGGTCTGTTGTTACGCCGTGTGAGCAACTCCTTAGACGACTCATGTCAATCGAGGGGTTTGTATGTTGTGTACTTCTAAAGCTGTAAATTGTATCTTTAAAGCTGGATCTTGTATACTTCTAAGGTCGCGTGCCTTTCTCAAGGCAATGGGGTACCTACCCGTGCTGCTGTTAGCCTGGATTTCCTTCCAGCACTAGCGCAACACGACGGACCCTGGTATCGTGTGTATCATTAAACCATCGACTCCGCTTCCATACCGTCCACAGTCACACGAGCCTGTGTCCTCTCTTGCTCTCTCTTACAATTCGCACAGACAACAACGACCTCTAGCTCGACATTCGGCTCAGGCTTCTTGCCATTCGCTAGTTTCACCTGCTTACGTGCCATGTCCCAAAACACCCAGGCACCGAACACCTGCGCACAGCTGAAGAGAACGTGTAGCAGCGGACTCAGAATCTTGAACTCGAGCGTCCAGTGTTTCCAGACCGAGGCAAAGATGCTGAAGACGACGATGGTCTCGACGGTCGTGCCGACGAGCTCGAGAATGGCCGTCACCCTGAAGATGTGTTCGAGCATCCTGTGCTTTTCAGGCCACGCCCGGTATATGACAATAGCGACGTGCGGCCATAATTCGGCGACGATGTCGAAGAAACCTGTGAGATATGTTAGATTTGGATAAAATGTGATTACTGTTAACACATACCCCATAATAGACAGAGTATGAATTCCAGAGGCGCGTCTGCGGCATGAGCTGGATCGAGGAAGAGAACCGTCGCGGACTGAGCGATGATGATGGCGCCGACGTGATGCGCAGCACTGATATAGCCGACCTCTTTCCGGAAGAACAGCTCGAAAATGTACATGGCGGTGAACAGCTGAAACGAGCAGATGAGCACATCGCCGAGCTTGACAGTCTTGCTTCCAGCGAACGGTGCCTCCAGCGAGGCCGATCCAGAAACCACGGCCATGGCCGGATAACATGACCCGATGATAAGCGCCAGTTTGCACCCACCGGCGACCCAGTGATTGATGAGACTCCTCCGTTGCGCTTCGTCGAGGCGTTTACATCTGTCCCCGTAGAAGCGTTTTATGCATGGCTCGAGGACGTACTGGCGTACTATGAAGATGCAGACGCAGCACACTGTGAGGATTAAGCCGGCGTATGGTAGGAGCTTCGATTCGTGGACGATGTCGGACGCCTCGCGGAATTCATCTGCCAATTTGCTGCGCCACATCTTGCCAAATGGATGTGTGAGCGAGGAAAGCAACTAAGAGGGTCCGCGTGATGTGTGTAGATGAACGTTCACTCCTCCCTGATCGAAGACTGCCAGGATCGTGAATGCTTGAAAACCCCGTCGAGAGAGGCAGTCGAGCAGAAGGGAGATTGGGATGTAGTAGAGCAACGACTGTGGTCGAAATACAGAAATTTCGAAAGAAGCAGTCAAGCGGAAAGGAGTTCGAGAAGTAGGAAAGGACTGACCGTGCTGTAGATAAACGGACTACATGTACCTTACATGCTCAAACCACCTCTTCAGGAGCAACTAAACAAGACATTTGATGCAAAGACCGCCCAACGAGCACGATAGAGCACGATAGAGCACGATAACGTTACATCCCGGGGTCACCACATCCGGACGCGCGTTCGGCTAGACCAACGAAGAGCGAGGAAGCACAGAGGAAAGAGTGAAGAAGCACGGAGGAAAGAGCGAGGAAGCATGAAGGAAGGTTCGATAATCCGGACCCATATACCCACAGTTACAACGGGAAGCCAGTGAAGCGAAGGCAACGATGAGACACAAGACGAAGAAAGAGACTCACGAATACATTACCTGTAGGTTGTTCTCTTTCCAGTAAAAATATATCCGAATTGGCCATTTGATGTACCGTACGAACTCTGGAAATCGACCTCATCCAATGGGTGTCGTGGTAGTCTCATTCCAGAATGTATTTTGTCGACCTTGCAGCCAGCAGACTTTATTTCACAGATGCATTACTGAAGTAAGATGAACACGTGCAGCTCGATAATATGGGTTACCTTACCGAACGACGGTCACGTTTTGACGGCCGGTCCGTGTGCTGAGTCTGGACCTTTCTCCAGATTTGGCCGATTAGGGCCTTGGCCTCTCCGGTTCTCTGGCCTTGGTACCCCAGGAAAAAGTGCTTAATTTCCCTTTCTGGCATTGATTTGATCGGCTTTGATTGTGCTGCAAGACATTTGACTTTTGGCATTTCCGAGGGCATGGAACTTTCCGTAGGCGAGGCAGGTGGCATATGGAGCCGATGACGACGAGACTGGGCGATGTTGATACACCATTCCAAGGTTTATGTTCTGGCACATTCAGAGCGCTGACCTGCGATGCGGAAAGTCTTGTCTCTGTATGTACCTTAGTGCTACAGTTCATCAAAGACAGAGCTTGGATCAATCAGAGGGTGATCGGGAAAGGAAAGAAGGGCTTCAACGGGTGGATATGAGTACAACAGTGCCGGACACGCACGGTGGACCATTCCAAGATCGCACAGGCTCCCCAAACATGGGGAGGTCGAACAAGGAGACCAGACAGCATAGGAAAGTCATTTCTATTAGTGCGTTTGATACACTGCGCTTACTCCTTGCATCATGAAGCCACAGCGCTCTAGTGTGTTCTAGTCTCTACCTTTCATGTTCAACTACTCATTCTTTGATGCAAATGCCCGGTTCGATCTAGCGGCAGCAGGACTAGAAGTTCATAAGGTCTGCATATCATTAGTTGTTTGTCTCGCATTGAGAATTGGCCAGTACTCACCTCGTCCGAACATCGCTCTCTTGGTCCAGTCCATGGCGAGCAGAATCCTCGTCCGGAGACTGACACTTTGGGCAAAGTAAACACTTCTCCAGAGGTAGACAGCGACCAGTCCACCACCAAAGTTCCAACCGTTAAAGTCGAAAATGGCCGCGTTACCGATGTACGCCAGACTACCCATGTGCGTGTAGGAGAACGGCTTGTAGACCGCATCGTCGATGTCGCCGTAGTCCAGCTCGTTGAGCTTCAGTCCAGGGCCAGCCTGCGCTAATTTGTTGAACTTGCGCGCCAGGTATTCGCCCTGCTGGTTGGCGCGCTGGGCGGTGGCAGGCAGCGAGGTGAGCTTGGTGTCGATTTGCTTGAGGAGTTCCGAGAGTTCGTTGAAGTCGAGACTGCCAGACTTGTTCTTGTCGTATTCCTCGAAAAGCCTGTCGAGACGGCGCAGGTGATCGCGTGCTTGTGGGAAGCGGTGCTTGACACGGGCCGCTACATCACGCCAGTCACTGTAGGAGATGTTGAGATCGTCTGGGTTCTTGCCCTTCTCCCACGCGAGAGTGCGCAAGAAGCTAACAATGTGGTCGCTGACGTTGTTTTGCACAGTGCTGCAGTCACCGATGGCATAAACATCGCCCATTGGCGCGCCTACCAAACGAAGGTGAGTGTCAGTCTCTAACGCGTGGCGGTTGTTTTGACCATCGAGTTTTTTGGCGAGTTTTTGGCAGAATTCGGTTTGTGCTACACCGGTAGACCACAGGCAGAAGCCCATTTGAAGTTCTTTCTCCACGGTTTCGCCATTTTCGTTCTTTTGACTAAAGAGGATTCTGTCCTTTTGAACTTCCTTGACGCGCGAGTTGGTAAGAATCTCGACTTGATCGTGTGCGAAGCGAGCCTCTGCATATTTGGAAAGAGCCTCGTCGTAGGTGTTCAAGATATGACTTCTGCTTTGAATGACATGGACTGAGATTTCGTTTCGTAGGATACGAGGGTAGTAGCGGCAAAGATCCTCGTTCAGCATGTCGTACAGCTCAGCGGCGAATTCGACACCCGTTGGGCCACCACCACTGACGACAAATGACAATAGACGTCTGCGCTCGGCGTCGGGTGTTGTTGGGAGACATGCAAGCTCAAGGTTGGTGATGACCTGATTACGAATCCTGCGCGCATCGGTAATATCCTTCAGGAAATGGCAATGCTCGAGTCCTTTGACACCGTGGGGATTCGTGATTGAGCCAACGCCGACAATCAGCTTGTCATAAGGCAGGTAGAAATGCTCGTCGGTTCCGTTGCGACCAATAGCTTTGATCTCGATCAGCTTGGATGAAAAGTCGACGTCGACAGCCTCTGCTTTGAGAAAGTGACCATCAAGAGTGGAAACGATTCTTCGAATTGGCTCGACCAGCGACCGAAGCTCGAGAGTACCGACAGTGGCGGATGGAAGCATGGGTGTGAAGAGAAAGTAGTTGGATGGCGAGACAACCGTAACGTGGTAAGAATCCTTGTGTAGGAACTTGAGCATGGCGACACTGCCCCAACCACATCCCAAAACTACCACCTTTGGCTTGTGTTTCTGGCTCTTCTTCGATGGCGATTCATCATCATCCACCAAGTGTTCGATGATTGGCAGGTTCTTGGGTCCTCCTAGTCGTGGGTTGAGAGCGTATTCAGAGATGGGGATATCAGTCGCATCCGGGTTTTCGCGATACGTTGTTGCGTCGTAAACAAAGAAAGCTACAATGATACCACCAGAGATGAGGACGAAGGTACCGACCATGGCCACGGTTCGGTAAGCATAGTGCATGATACCGCGGCGAGGTCTTGAGGGTGGTGCGGTAGAGGCATATCGGATCTGTTTAAGGATTCGCGATTGGAATCCTGAAGGTTGGAGTGGTCGTACGTTTCTGGTCGAGGCGAAGAAGCGCGAACCCAACTGCTGGTGAACAATCTGTCGCAGAGGGCTATTTCCATCCTTCAATGCCTGACTAACCGCGCCTGGGCGCGTCGCAAAGCGAGCCAGAGGTCGCAATGACTGCATTGTTGAGAGTAATCCGAGGGTGCGAGGTCGAGGAAGTCCAGTAAGTATCGTTCACTAAAGCGAGTATCCGATCATGGCACGTTTCCAAATGGGACGGTCCAGATAGATTCTGGCGATTGACAGGTTGAAGCTCCTGTAATAGAGTGAAGTTACCGTAAACAATCTTCAATCGAGCTCGAAGGTTTGACGTAAGTTAAGGTATCTGAGGCTCTGACGAGCGCGCGAGTCGCCTATTGCGTCATGCTTTTCCAAGCACACGGCGGAGCCGCAGACGGCAACCCGACGGCACACTTGGGGGAGGGAAATCTACCGGATTATCCGGATAGGACATCCCCTCGATCGCGCTTGAAATCGAGCTTGTCACGGTATGCAGCTTATGGAATACTGTAGCAACGGGCTCAGGTAGTCTGCGACAGAAGAGAGTCTGTTCTTTCCGTCGAGAAGCCGCCCGCATGCATAACCGAATAACACTATGTTGAAACATGACCGAGCAATCACGTTTATTGAGTATATATCTACATCTTGGCCATAGGTCTCTTGAATACCGCTGTAGGTGAGGCCTGGACTTGTGTCAGATAGGCTTCTATGTCTTCTTGTGCATAACAGTAGGGCCCGCCTTGTCCAAAAATCAGCAACCACTTTTCTTCTCCTTGTAGAAACTGGACTCACCTGGTGGTTTGGATAGATCAGGGTATCAGCAATAACAACGTTCTCTCGCCTTCCGGCAGTGAAGACAACAACCTCTGCAATGTCATCCGGAGTGAGTGGCTCGCAACCAGCGTAGACGGCATCGGCCTTTGCCTTGTCGCCGTAGAACCTGACAACAGAGAACTCGGTCTCGACTTGGCCCGGGTCGATCTCGATGACTCGAATGCGAGTAGCAATAAGCTCTCTTCTCAGTGCGTCGGTGAACATGCGGACAGCTGCCTTCGTCGCGCAGTAGATGCTTCCGCCAGGGTAGGCTTCACGTCCAGCAATACTACCAATGTTGATGATGTCTCCTTGACCACCTTCGCCGCGCTGCTTGAAGATGGGCATTATAGCTTGGGTCATGTTCACGAGACCGCAAAAGTTGGTCTGCATCATGATGTTCATGTCTTCCTCTTCGATTTCTGGTGCCTTGGCCACACCTTTGACGAGACCGGCGTTGTTGACCAGAACATCGACATGCTTGAACTCCTCTGGTAGGTTAGAGTAAAATTCCTTCACATCGTGAGATTTTGACACGTCAAGCTGTACAGGCAGCACTTTCACGCCGTCTCCCACTTCCTTCTTGATGTCTTCGGCAATCTGCTTAAGAGTGTCGATGCGTCGAGCGGTGAGAATGAGCTTCAGGTTCTTTGGCGATGTTCGAGCAAATTCGAATGCTGTGCTTCTTCCAATGCCAGACGATGCTCCTGTCACGATAATTGTTTTGCCCTCGAGGCGCTTTCCCATGGCGGTGGCCATTGTTCGCTTCAAGAATGGTTGATGAGATACAAGATCGTGGAGCTTGAATGGTCGCACTGGCCGACTGATCTGGGTGCTGTAAGACCGGAGTAAAGAGCAAACTTGACGAAGCGGCATACGGTGAGATAATGACTGGAAGATAGTATCGCAACAGATGGGTCAATGTTCAGTAATAGCCAAAGGTGGCAGAATGGATTGGAGTAAATCGTTCGCGTTGGGGAAATGGTGGGGGATGCGGAGAGCTGGAGGTCCGCAATGTCGTGCTTGCCCGGTTCACCGATAACATTTTATTGTAGTTGAACCGGGCATTAAGCGAATAGCATTGTAGGAAGCATACTGTGAGAATACGATTCCGGTGAAAAGCACTCTGCATAGCATTTTCACCTACTATTCGACACCAAGCCTCATAATACATCAATACCGAATTTATGGATAGTACGCCACATATATGCTTCTGAAACCGTATTGACCGTCCGGTGATCAATATATGCTTGCCCTTTTCTTTGAAGAGCTAGACAATATAGGCTCGTAATGGCCTCCTCTTGAGCGGAAAGATGAAAAAAGATTCATGCAGGGTCGGATGAGGAGGAGCGAGGCCATCAAGAATAGCAATACAACAAGAGTGATGAGAAAGATGACAGAGAGAGGCAGCTTCTTGACCTTCTTGAATCTTTTCAGTCACGTCTGTCCGCTGTATCCCTTAGGCATCGGCATGTTGTTGACCTCAAAGTAGCGCTTGGTGCCTGACACAGGGGGTTAGTACATCGAATGAGTTCCATATGATTGTCAAACTTACAAGAGTATCCGTTCCAGTCAAAGTTGTCATTGGGGTTGCAATGACACTTGTTGTCAAGTCTGGTCTGCTGATCGTCTGGACAGTGGGTGAATGGGACGTGGTAGTACGCGATGTCGTTGAAAAAGTGGAGCTCGTTCTTTGGAAGAAGAAGACCGGCAGCGATTGAGTGTACTGGAGCATCTCCCCAGCGCTCGTAGAAGAATCCACCGTCCTTGTCAAGCTGATTGAAGAACGCGGTGTACTCTGGTCCACGGAGCCAGTCAAGGTTACCAATCTCAAAGTTGGACCACTATTCAAAAGTCAGTATGGCTACATTAGCTCTTGAATAAGCAGATCTACTCACGAAGTGACAGTGGTTGTAGGTCTTTCCGTCATCGTCGGACAAGAAAGCCAGCGAGTTGTCCTTGGCAAGGTGCTCAGGGTGCTTGCTCATGTAGGTCTTGACACTGTCCCACAAGGTCGGAATCGTCTCGACATACTCGTACAAACTCAGCACGAAACTGTATTTCTTCTTGTTGTCCGCCATGAACTTGAACGCGTCGTACTTGATGTCGCAGAACAGCTCGATGCTGGGCTCGACACGCCAGTACCATTCGTACTCGAGCATAAGAGGGTGTTGGAAGAAGAAGCCCGACTCGTAGCGACACATGTGTCTGTAGCTGACCGAATCACCGTAAATGATCTTACGCCTAGCCATGTCCTCACGAACGGCCTTGGCCTTGTCCTGGTCAATCCATTCTGGGAAAGACCAGTGCTCCTTTGGAATGAGTCCGTATCTGGTCTTGCCAGAGGTGAGAGCGCTGGTGACCTTTTTGAACGTATCGTCAAACTCTTGGTCGTTCAAGAATACCCAGTCGTAGTTGTATTGGTGGTTGAAGCGGTCCTCGACCTGGCGAATAGAACGGGAGATCTCCCACACATCGGAGTTGCGCGCAAGAGTAACAAAAGTCGCGTTCATACGTGCTCCAGGAGCCTTTGCTGCTGGCAAGCCGACCTTAGGGTTCGAGGAGCTGCCAGAGCTCCACGACTCGGAGAGAGGAGTATCAGAATCGATCTTGCCGGCTGGCCTTGTGTCCGACTCTTTCACGTCGTCTGCTTGTGAGCCCTTCCATTTTGATTGCTGATCCTTGAGCAAGTCGGAAGCGCTCCTATACGTTTGGCTAGGAATTTCGGACGAGGAGGAGATGAAGAAGAGGACAACCATGCACTGAAATTGGGGTTAGCATCTGTCGCACAAGTCATTTGTGACAATACTGCGATCAGAACGTACCAGAACTGCGAACAGAACGTATCTGAGATACTTTGGACCGCCCGCCATGATTACACGTAGTTGCTGAGTTGAACTGCAAAAACAAAATAGAGGATAGGAGCAAGATGGTCTGGCTACAAAGGCGGCTTACGACGCCCCGATGTCGATGTCCTTTTGCGGAGTCAACGGTCGCGATTGATACAGTATGTACCTATTATCGAATGACGGATCGAAAGGAGCGAATCGGGGAGGAGAGAAAAGATGAAGACTAGAAAAGTCGTGATCGCAATGTAGCTAGATGTTGCGAAGATGCCTGTCCAACCAGATCAATGGAAGTCCGCGTAACTCCCTCCTGCCGTGATCTGACCACGGGGGCGCGAGGCACCTTACCAAATGTGTGTAAAGCCCTCGTGCTTGGCCAGGTTGCCTGCCGTTCAGGGTTCCCTGCGGGCGATCCTTGCTTTAGCTTTCCGTATTCGTACAACTGAAGCACTCCGATGTCACACACTGAAGTAATGCTCAAGATCAGTAGATTCGTGTATCGTGCAACTGGACTATGACGGGACGAAAGACGTTTATGATCAATTTTTCATAATTTATTGCATTACTGACCTCGACTTTGGGCTCGTACGAGATCAATCAATCGCATCCGTCCGGATAAGGAAGCCTTCGCGGGGAGTCCGGCTTATATTCGGCGATGCATTCTGTCTTGGCGCGCCGGTATACCGTCACTGCACCACAGCTTTGCGGCAACGTGCAATGCCTCAATGTATTAAGCACCACCATTGTTAAGTCCACTACCTTATAGACTGGACAGTACCGCAATCCTTGCAATCGCTGAATCTTGAGTGAGCGACCTCTTGAAACACAGAGGCCGTCGGGCCATCCACAACCCACTCTAACCCAGCTCTCTCTACCAAGCATGTCTTTCTTTGGCTTTGACGCCACTCTTCCAAGAGATCGCCAGCAGCAGCAACAGGATGGTCGCGGTTTCTTCGAGACAAGACAAGATCCATTCGCAGGATATCAGCAGGGCCAGGCCGACGAAGACGATGTGATCGACTTTGAGGACACCTACGACGGACTTGGAGATGGCTTGCAAGAGGAAGGAGATACCTTCAACGATGACACCTTTGGCGGCGGCGGCGGAAACAAGGTTGGAAAAGACTTTGATTTCTCTGGCCAGACCGCGCAGCATCGCGGTACCTTGCTCGAGGAGCAGGCTCTCCACTATGCCCGTCAGCCTCCTTCGCGGGTCATGCCATCGCAGAGCTACTCCAAGCCTGCCAAAACGGGCTACGAAAGCTACAAGCAACCGGATTATATCCCTCAGCTAGAAGCTAATGCAAGCATTTGGGGCCTCCCAGCCAAGAAGACCCAAGAGCCTCAGGAGCAGCAGCAGCAGCAGCAGCAGCAGCAGCCGCCGCCATTTCAGCGACAGCCTTCTTCTGGACCATCTCGAAAGATGATGAGCCTGGAAGAGGTTGAAGCATCCATGCGCCAGCAGAGGTCTCCTGCGCCACCCCAGTTTCAACAAGCTCCTCCACCGCAACAGCAGCAACAACAACAACCTCAAATGCAGCCTCACCAGCAGCAGATACCTGGATTTCCGCACATCATGCAGCGACCTCAAGGTCTCGAGCCTGGTCCAGGTCCAGTACAGCAGCAACAGCAGCAGCGACAATCCCCGCTTCCTATTCGACAAGATGTACCACCACAGGCTCCTCAGCAGCCAATGCAGATTCTTCAGAGACAACAACAGCAACAGCAGCAGCAGCAGCCTCATCCTCCTATGCCCATGCCAATGCCAATGCCCATGCCCATGCCGATGCAGCAGCAGGGTCCGCCAATGCAGCAAGGACATGGACGTGGCCCTTCGCAAGGCGGTCCTCCGGTCAACCAGGCGCAACAGATGATGAACATGTCTGAACAGGATCGCGAGGCATTCTTGGCCGAGGAAGCAAAGAGAGCAAAGCGCAACCACAAGATCTTCTTACTCTCCAGGCATAACGGTCTTATGACACCTCAGGACAAGAACTTTATCACTCGTATTCAACTTCAGCAGCTCATGACCGCTGCAGGTATTTCTGAGGGATCGACAGGTGATGCAAATCTGGTAGAAGACTTTTACTACCAGGTCTATTCGCAAATTAGGGGTGCACCGCGCCAAAACCCACATCAGCCGCTCAGCAACTTTGCTCAGACCTACCTCTTCCAAACAGGCGGTCGTCCTGGCAGAGGAAGACATCCTCGAGGAGGCGACAACCACATGCAACGTATGGAACAGCAGGTGCAGCGTGCTGTCGAGGCTGCCAAGGCTCGCCCAAAGAACAAGCAGTTGACGGTTGAAGGCAGTTTGGGAAAGATTAGCTTCAGCAACTCAAAGACACCGCGTCCATTACTGAACTTTAAGCGCCCAGAGACAGAAGCCCGACTGAACAAGATCAAGGACAATGTCGCAGACAGGAAGAGAACTCTCCGAGATATTGAGACCGTATACGCCACTCTCATGCAGATGGAAGACCACGAGAGACGTCTCCCTCCACCTCCGACAGAAGAAAGCAACCCTGGAGCAATCCAGGAACACATCGAGTGGAGACAGCGAGCTCAGGAGCTGAACCAAAAACTCTGGTCGTCGCTTAAAGTCATGGAGCCAGTCGAGCCCAACGCAACTTCTCCACACCCATTCATCGCCATCCTCTCCCACGCCAAGGGCAAAAAGCTGATCCCACGTATCTACCGCCACATCGACGATCAACAGCGCATAACGATGCTCACTCTTGTGATGATCCACCTCGACCAGCTCGACGTAATTCGCAACGCTTACCCACACCCAGACGAGCCCAAGATGTCGCCCGTCGTGCGCGACTCCGTCGAGCTCTTCTCGCAAGCAGTCCTGCCTCCACTCTTCGGCTACGTCAACGACGCACCACTAAACATCGTCGCCGGCCTGCTGGGCCTGGTCCTCGACCGCGTCAACGTGCAAGCCATCATGCGCACCAAAGTCGGCGCCGTCGTACTCACCATGCTGACCTCGCGCGCCGAGCTGATCAAGCAGATGGCCGCGACCAACGAAGCCGACTGGAACCAGTGGAGCAGTCTCTATGGTCGTCTGTTCGACCTCGCCGAGCCCGTGCTGCCGTACATTTTCTCCGCCGAGCCGGTCAGCCAAAGCGAAGATGTTCACGTGTGGCAGTTCTTGGCCGCTATGGGTATCGGCGCCTCGCCTGATCAGCAGCAGAGGCTGGTACTCGGTGTCAAAGATCGTGTTATGGAGACTGTGGGTGTCAGCAAGACGCTGCCGCCGGACATGGCGAATAGAAAGCTTGGCGAAGTCAACCTCTTCATGCGGGCGATTGGCTTGGATGTCGAGCTTTTGGGATAGACGGATCTGTGAGGCTTAGTGGTGTAGCGTTCCTTCTTTTGCAAAATCAAAATATATTCTTCTGACACCTTGTTGTTGTCATTGTGATGATATAGTGGGACCGTGTCCACCTTATCTCCGTAGAGAATTCGAATGAACATTCCCATCAACTCGGCGATCTAAGGATCAGGATGTTGTTTAATGATTAGGCAAGTGTCGAGGGAGTGGAACTATGTTACATTTACAAGAGACCATTACATCTCTAAACTCAAGTGGGTATCTATTCCTGTATCGGCGAAGATGCTAATCAAGTCAATCCGTGTGAAACAATATTATACAAGTCCGGAATGAACATGGAACATTTATTCCTTCTTCCCATGCTCCTCGGTCTCAGCTCCGGCTGTCTCGCTTGGTGGCTCAAGTTGCGTCCTCAGAGGGGTAACGTCGTTGTCTGCCTCATGCTGGATGCCGCTCTCCGCGTCAAGGGTCGGTTCGGAATCGCTCAGAGCTGCTTGCGAGCGGAATTTATCGTCCTCGTCCTTAGACTCTGCGGTCTCTTTATCCGCCATAAGAGCGTCAGGGAGAGTATCTTCGATGTCGACATCGCCGTCGTCCTTGACTGGTCCACTGAATAATCTGCTGCTCTCGTCGCGGTCAAGATCTTCTGGGAATTTCGGATCCAGGTCTTTGGCTTCCGTCTCGTTGTCCTGCGATGCGTCGTTCAGGAGATCAATATCAGATTCGCCTGAGAAGCTATCGCCGCCGGCAATGACACTGGTCTGCGCATCTGGCGCTGGAGACATTTCTGGGTCGACATGAGTAGCGCCGTCTTCGTTCTCGGCTAGTAGTTGCGCTTGCATGCTCTCTGCGGCTTGCCTCTCCTTGCGAGCGCGTTCCTTCTTGCGCTCTTCTTCCGTGAAGCTGAAGCCGGACAGCACGCGCTCGATCTTTTCTTCGACGAGAGCCTTGACGTGAAAGGCCAGTGAGCGAGTGGTGAAAATACCGGCGAAGCGGTAGGAAAGCCACAGGTACGATACGATTCCTTTGTGTAGCTGTTCTAGCTGACGAAGGTAGTGGCGCGAGGGCGAAAGCTCGAGTTCGAGCGTCTCCAGCGGCATTTCCTCTATATCCAGGAGATCGCCGCCTCCTTGCTGTTCGATGCAGCGGGCAAGAGCGGGGAGCAAGACTCGGAAGAGTTCTCTGTCTGACTTTGATGCCGGGACGGCACAGAAAGTAATACGATCAGCGACGGTGAGGTTGCGCACTGACTCAATCAGATCTGCAATGTACAACTGATCTCTCAGGCCGCAAAGATGAAACCGTGAATGCATCTGGGATAGCTCGTGCAGACGCAGCAAGATGAAGGAGAAGGGCGTCCCCGGTGGAAAGTATTGAGCGAAGCGCTCCACTACAGGGGCTGGGGGGAAGATTCCAGCTGTGGTAATAGGTTCTGGCTCACTCTCCATCGCTTTTGCGATCAAGGGAAAGTCGAATTTCTCCAGCGTGGTGACTAGACCGACAGACTTGGTATCCCTTGGCGCTCGAACAGCCATGTTCTTGGCTGTCGCATCTTCGGCAGCGTTGGCAGCCGTAGTCGACTCCATGCCTGCTTTAGATATGATGAACCTGGACATCGGGTCCGGTTTTTCTGAGCTCGCAGGGGTTTCATGCCCTTCACCCAACACCACGACCGTTTCCACCTTTTCGACAGCAATGTCCTCAGACGACTCGCCCTTGACGCTGGGAAGGTCTTCAGTAGGCGCGGTCTTTGAAAGGTCAGCGCTACGATAACGTCCTGCTCGGCCTCCAATTTGCTTGATGTCGGCAATTGGCAGTGGCCTCCTGTTGTAACCATCGAATTTGTGTGATTCTTCAAAAATGATTCGTTTGATACTCAAATTCAGACCCATACCAATGGCATCACTTGCCACGAGGAAGTCATAGTCGTTGTCGGGGTCGTTGAACAGGCGAGCTTGCTGAGCTCGAGTTTCCGGCGGAAGGCCGCCATACACAGTAGCGACCTTTTTGCCTGTCGTGCGCTCGATTTGTCGACGCAGGGAATGAATTCCAACAACACTGAAGCTGACAATGCAATCACCCTTGCGAAGCTGATTGAAATTTCCACCCAAACTTCCCTCCTCCATCTGTAGTGGCGACAAGCGCTCGTACTCGTGTACGATGACCTTTTCTCCAATCGAAGCGCAAATTTCACGAATGAGAGGAACGGTCCTGGCCTCTCCGCAGAGATGTACTTCACTAGCCTTTACACCGAGTAGAGCCTGTGTCCAAGCCCAGCCACGTTCCGCGTTACCAATCATTTGGATCTCATCAATGACTGCAACTTCGACAGTTTTGTTCAAAGGCATCATCTCGACCGTACAGCTGGACATGTCTGTAGAGTCCGACTCGTCGGGCTTTCGACGTTCTTCTCCAGTGACTAAAACGCATCGCTTCCCATTGGCGTTCAGCCTAGTGTAGACCTCATGGGCCAGAAGACGTAACGGACCAGCGTATATACCCCTCCCGGCAGCCTCGAGGCGTTTGAGAGCGTGATAGGTTTTGCCAGAATTTGTTGGTCCGACGTGCATATGAATGGTACGATGCATAGTCCGAGTTGCGGGATACCATTCTGAAGGGTATCGCAGATCGGCGAGTGACTGTTGGTTCTTGATGTCGGTGGTCGTGAACCGCGAACCTGTGACTTGGCCGTAGAACGCATACTTGATCCGGTCTTCCAGATATCCCTCTCCTTTTTCTTTATAAGCTGTACTCAGATCCCTGTACAATCGGGAATCAACACTGTCTGAGGTGGAACCGGTCTTTGGCTCATACAATCTGCGCGTGAACGCCACCCATTCCGTTGAGAAAGAACTGCCTTCTTCTTTCAATGTCTGAGCTATCGGCGCGTTTTGTATTTCACGTTTGACGTCCTTCAACTTGTTCCGCAAAACCTCGTCGAACGGTATTTTGTCGTTTCGTCTGAACGTAAATTTCTCGTCACGTCCATTGAATGTCCTCCCTGACTTGCCACGTTCATACCCACCCCTTCCACCTGCATCTCGACGACGATCTCCTCTGTTCCCATCTCTTGAAAAGCCTCGTCCGTTTCGGTCTGGGCCACTGGGTGAACGATACCCGGGGGTTGAAGAGAACTTTATGATACGAGGTCCATCATGGTCTCGTTCGTCGCCGTCGAGAAACGCATCTCGCTTCGGAGGCCTTGGGTCGAGTGTAGGTGGAACCCAGATTGTCCTGCGATTTCGGATCGGGTTTGCGATCGTTGTTGTAGGCCTGGCGTGTCGACAGAAGATGCATACGCCTGATGCAGAGCGTCGAGATACTTGCATCACTCCGGATCGTTCCCAGTACAGACTGCCGGATCACCTCACTTGCTGTGTCCTCCGCCGTTCAATTCAGCCTATGAAAAAGATTCGCAGAATGACACAGCAGAATACAGAATATGATCGATATCGTCACGACAAGAAATTGTTACCATAGACTTCTCCAAGTCTTGGCAGGACCGCGGCGATGTCATTGAAACTGCGGAGGAACACAAGACCCCCGAACAGCGACTAATAACAACTGGTGCGACATCGACTGAGATTAGCTCTCTGGTTTTGCTTGCAGCTCTTTTGCAAGCATACGGATTCACGATTACTACCCTCGTTGAGACTGCCCGCTCGGCCTACCCATCCTATACGCGTTGGCGTAACCCCGAGGTCCCCTCCCCGCCATGGGGCTCTCTCTAGTTGATGCTCAGCGAGACAGTGAGATGTGACAACCTGAGAGCGTAGGAACTCGAGCTGACAACAATCGTAGTCATCTTATCGACCTTGCGATCAACCACAAAGGGAGAAGTACTCAATATGAATCGTACGACCGCGAATGCACCTGAGACTGACGACCTGCCCAGTGGAAAGTGCTGGTATTGGACGAGGCCTCCCGGAAACTGCTCGACAATGTTATAAAAGAGGATGATATATTGAACGAAAACATCACACGTAGGGTACAAGGAGGGACGTTCTTAGACTAGATCTGACCATGCCCAGATATTGAACAAATCGAACACCGGCGGCAGACCAATCGCGATGTGGACGCTGTATACCTCGTTACCCCTCAGCTACATATTATGGATTGTCTCATGGCAGACTTTGAAAGGCGAAGATACAGACGCGCAAACCTCTTATGGACTTCATGTTGGTCATTCGACTGCTGCTGCTAAAACCTGACTAACGCACAGTCGCAGTGCTGCACCCAGTCCTTCGAGAACGAATTGACAAATCGAGCATTGCACGCGAGCAAATAGCAACATTCAAGGTACTCAATCTTGAATGGTTTCCCAGGGAATCACATATCGTGACCTTTCGCGATCCTTGGGAATTTCCTGTCTTGTTTCACCCAGGCTGCAACAACTTAGTACGGCAGCAGATGGAAGATGTTGCTCAGAAGGTGAGAATCCAGCCATCGGAGTCCAAACACCGGCTGATATGGATGCTATCAGATTGTGGGAGTATGCGTCGCACTAGGTGAATATCCCACCATTCGTTATTATCGCCCCAAGACACCAACACACGAGGCAAGTGTGCTCTGCTCACATCTGGCAAAGTTTGTTCAGGATGAGCTGGATCTCTACGCCAAGTTCCACGACGACTTCCCTCCTCCGTCTAACAGACCGCGTGGTGTCTGTTATATCGTCGATCGCTCGATGGACGTACAATCGCCACTCATTCACGAGTTCACATATCAGGCCATGGCGTTCGATCTTCTACCAATAAGAGACGGTGAAAAAGTCACCTACAAAACGATCGTAAACGAAGGAAAGTTCAACCAAGAGACTAAAGACGTCGAGATTTCAGAAAAGGACAAGATCTGGGTTGAGAACAGGCACAGGCACATGAAGGATACGATTGAAAAGCTCATGGGAGATTTTCAGAGATTCATCGACGACAATCCACACTTTACAAAGCAGGACAGCGAAAATGCCAACAGTCTTAACGCGATCAAGGACATGCTTGCTGGACTACCACAGTTTCAGGAGATGAAAGAGGCCTACTCGCTGCATTTGAGCATGGCACAAGAGAGCATGAACATTTTCCAGCATCAGAAGTTGCCTGACGTAGCATCTGTGGAGCAAGTCCTGGCCACCGGATTGGACGAAGATTACAAGAAACCCAAGAATCTGACAGATCAGGTTGTGCGGACCTTGGACGACGAAGGCGTGTCGCCTCCGGATCGGTTGAGGTTGCTCGCTCTATATCTGATCTACAGGGACGGCATGCTTCCAGCAGACCTCCAGAAACTCCTCTACCACGCAAAACTACCAGACCAGGACAAGGTAATCCTACAAAACCTTGAACTTCTCGGCGTTCGCACCCAGCGCAACCTCAAAGACTCACGACCAAAACCGATTCCGCTCTTTCCATTCGTGCCTCCTGTGCTCAACGCCGCACAAGAAGAATACTCCCTCTCGCGCTTCGAGCCCGGCCTAAAGTCACTCCTTAACGCCCACGTAACCTCAAGTCTGGACCCCGTGACATTCCCATACACGCGGCCGCCACTCGATACCGATGGTGCCGACACCATGCAATCCGCGACCTCCCTGCGCACAGCCAAACCAACCTGGGCGCGGAGCAAATCCAGCTCCTCTGAACCACGGCAGCGGGTGATCGTCTACATGGCCGGCGGCGCAACGTACTCGGAGAGCAGAGCGTGCTACGAGATCTCAGCCAAACACAACAAGGAAGTGGTGCTCGTGACGTCGCACATGCAGACACCAGCGCTATTCCTGCGCCAACTAGCCGATCTGTCTGCTGACAAGCGCCGTCTGGGGATACCAGCCGAGGGGCCCAAACCTACCGCCCCTGCGCATTTGTTCGAGAAGGAAGAGGTCAAGGCTCCTCCACCGCCGCAGCAGCAGGCACAGCAACAGCAAAATCGGGGGAGATTCGACGAGGCGGCGAAGATGAGGCCGCCGGAGCCGCCGACGCAGCAGATGGCGGGACTGAGGGTGGGAAGTGGTAATCCGCAGGCTGCGCAGGGAGCTGCTGCTGGGAAGGAAAAGGCGCCGGAGGACAAGAAGAAGAAGAAGTTTGGCATTTTGTCGCGGAAGTGAGAATGATAATCAATACTGTGTATATACCAGTCTCGAGGATGAAGACTTTTGATACTGGTGCGCATTTTGTGATCGTCTCTGACTACGAAAGTACATGTAGGGGACCGTCCTAACAATGTATCATTTATTGATTGGTTGGGATTTTCACGGGGCAGTTGATGACAAGCTTTTGAGTCTACAATCAAGCGTACGAATGTACGAGTACAAGATTGCTTGCGATATCATGCACTGGTGCCGTCTCTCAAGACATGTCATCGAAGAAATCACGTTGACTTCTGCGGATGTTAGTTCACACATTTGGTCACACTCACTCAAGACCTTTTGACAGAGTCTTTGGGATCTTTGGAGAAAGTTTCAATTAGCTTGGTTTGCCTGTAAATCATGAAAAGGGCGACCAACCATTTCCTCGAACGCCTGAACCTGTAGTCCGAATTCGTGGACTATGCGTGAGAGCCTGCTGTCGTTGCTTCGTTTGAGTGTGTAACACTGGCCCCTTCACGCAGCTCGTATTTGGTGTCGTTTGCGTCGTGTAGCTTAGTATGGGCCCAAACCAAGTGTGGTTTGCCATGCTCGGGAAGCAGCACACTCGTTTCCCACCTCGCGTTGATGCCACCAGTATCATTCAGTACCTGTACCTGGTGGAGTAGTCCTTGGGGCTGACAACCAGACCTCTGCCCTTCTTTGCGCCGCGATACACCGTCTCGATGATATCAATCAACTCTTGTTTATCCTCCAGCACCCAGTTGAGCTTGTTGTTATTACCGGTACCGAAATCACACATCATGTGCTTGTTCCGAAAGAAGAACATTATCGTCATTGGATCGTAGAGCTCGTACATTTGGTTGAAGTCGGGGACTTGGTCGAGGTCGCAGACGTAGATGACGGCGAAGTTCTTGACTTTGTCGGCGATGCGGTAGAGGACTTCGTCTTGGCGCATGCAGTCTGGGTCCCAGTCGCGACCGAAGCGGATGACCACAAGGCGCTCTTCTTCGGTCATGATGGCTTGGTCGACGTGCCAGCCCGACGGGAGATGGGGAAGAACAACGGAACCCATGGTTGTGGTCGAGAATTTTCGAGGGTGAGCTTGGTATTTCTGAAGCTGGAGGAATCTAGACTGTAATGCTGGAGTGCTATGTTGGGTGGGCGCAAAGGATTGGTAGTCGTGAAGGCTGAAGGTCGTGGTGGTTGACAGAACCCGCACCAAAGATCAAAGTGAAGATGCGACATGTGACGCCAAGACTGATGACTCAGCACCTCATCACTGCTGCCTGCATGATCCCATGTGCAAAGGTGAACTGGTGCCTCAGGTTATTTTATATTACATTCAACGCAGTACTTCTTTCATATCTTGCCCAGATTCAACAGACAGCTTCGAGTAGCGCTACTCACACCTACCGTCGTAATAGCAAGTTCAGCAAAAATGGCTTCTACAGAACAAGTGCAAGCAGACCCTCATGGTCCTACAGCGGATCCAGACGTACCGAGAGGCAAGAAGAGGTTTATTCCGCTTGGTGAGTCATGAGGTTTCTGTTCATAACAACATCGCACTCACAATGCTTAGAAAATAACCCAGAAGTCATGTCATCACTTCTGCACAAGCTCGGTCTATCAGAGAATCTGAGTTTCCACGACGTTTTCAGTATCGACGAGCCCGAACTGCTTGCGTTCGTACCAAGACCTGCTGTAGCTTTGCTCTTGGTCTTTCCGGTAAGCGAGACGTACGAAAAGTTTCGTGTACAGGAAGATATCGGCAAGCCAGAGTATGAGGGGTCTGGACCAGGCGAGGAGGTCGTTTGGTATAAGCAAACTATCGGCAACGCCTGCGGACTAATAGGACTTTTGCATGGAGTGAGCAACGGTGAGGCACGTAATTTTATCAGTCCAGATTCCGACCTTGCAAAGTTGGTCAAACAAGCCATTCCACTCAATCCTACGCAGAGAGCCGACTTGCTGTACGAGAGTCAGGCATTGGAGGCGGCGCATCAGAGTGCAGCTGCAGGTGGTGACACTTTGGCTCCAGATGCTGACGATAACGTCGACCTGCACTACGTCTGCTTTGTCAAGTCACAGACCAACCACCTGTGGGAGATGGACGGGCGCAGGAAGGGACCGCTCGACAGAGGTCAGCTCTCGGCAGACGAGGACGTACTGAGCGAACATGCTCTGGATCTCGGAGTGCGCAGTTTCTTGAAGCGCGAGGAACAGGCAGGTGGAGGTGAGCTACGATTCAGTCTGATTGCGCTGGCGCAGTCGTTTGATTAGTAGGTGTCGACGAGTCATTCGAATATTGAAACCACTTTACACTGCCAACGTCAAAATCCCCTTGCTTGGACGGAGCTGGTGATGGATCGACTATATGGGAGGATCGGCTTTCAGCGAGAGGGCCGATCCGAGCACTATTCAAGAAATCCGAGAGCCGTTTGGTGTCGGATTCAACGGCAAATTGTTCTGTACCTTACGCAACATTCCGAGCATGGCAACGATGACAACGGAGAAGACAATCGACAACGTCGGCATTTGACTATCGACACGCGAGATGAATACGGCAATTGAGCTGGCACTTGAGCGGGGGCAAGCCGGCTCGCTTGAATGTCAAATCAACCACGTCTTGTGATCGATTACAATACTGCTACGAACAATCGGATATTGCAAGGATTTATGCGGTTGTTGTGATGAGGCTGATGTGGTGCATAGTCCGAGTGAGATAGGGGGGCAATGCGGGGCAACAACAGATCTTTCCGCCTGTTCTCCACGTGCTTAAATTGTTCTCTGGGACGTGCTGCGAAGAGTAGAGGAGCTCGTGCTGAAGGATGCTGAAGGTGTCGGACGGGTGCGGAAACCAGAAGCGAAATGCAGGTCACTGCTACTGCAGGCTAAAACGTTATTCTCAACGACAAGCGTTAAAGCAAGCCCAATAATGTCAGCCAAGCCGACCGAAGGAGAGGAGACTCAAAGACATTCGGCGGCTCTCTCTCCACTTGGTGCACGGCAAGTATCCTCGGATTGTTCGGCGCATGGTACTGACGCACTCTGACGATGCTTTACTGTGTCTTTGTTGGGTAAAGGTTGTGAGGGACGGCCTGGCCGGATTGCTTTTCGATTCTCAGTCAAGGGACGTGAAGAAGCGGTCAAGAAGTAATTAAAAAATGTGAACATGGTGGTGTGGTATGCGCTGCAGTAAGATGGTGCGCCCAGAGGATCAAGTGACAGTGACATCGATCAAGGATCAACAAGCGCCGAACGAGACCAGATCGCAGAACGAATGCGACACCGCGTCATGCTCCCCCATTTGGGCGCTCCGCTTTTCCAGTCAATCCTGACTTCAGGAGACGAAGCCGTCCAGGGATCTGCAATCAAACTATTGTCCAACATTATCCGCCTGTCGATCTCGCGAGTCGGTCACTATTATCATTAAAACCTCGCGTCTCCCCTTGTCGTCAAGATGGCACCTCGTCGTCGCCAATCCTCCTCGTCAGTCAGTGCCGATGCCGTCTTGTACATTCCTCACCAGCCGGCTGGACCATTATTGATGGAGTAAAAATAACATTCGCTTTATCACACTTCCATGCCGCATGCGTTTTCGACTTCAGACCGGTCCAGGACCCCAACCGTTCGCTCTCCCCGATACCAAGCTATAGTTTGAGTCCAAAAGGAAACAGAAACTGGTACAATTAATCCGAGGATTTGAGGTCAACGTTGTCTCGGTTTACAGATACAGCGACTGTCCAGTGCACTGTCAACGGCTCGGCTTCCTAGAACGGTCATGTTCAACTCGTACTTGGCACCTGCCGCCAACATACCTCTTGACCATGGCAACCACCACATCTGGCTCTGGCCCAGGCCTTCCAAGTCACCATCGCCATCTCTATTACACAACGACTATACGCCTTCCTATGATTTTATCACACCTCTCGTTACCTCGATAACACAACTGCTGGATCGTCGAGGTGGCGGCCATTTTGAAGAGCCATTCTTAGGCACGTCGGCGCTCCCCTCAGCTGGCCACATTCTTCCTCGAGCATCAGATATTACAGCTACCTATACTATAGCCGACATGGGTCTCGGAGGCGCCATAAACACCAAAGCCGTCTTGCTGCATGACCAAAAGGTCCACATCGCCATTCTGTCAGTCGTCGCCGGCACGCTCAGTGTTATAACATGTCTCGTCGCCTTGTACTGGTTTGTTTTGATGCGCCGCAATTTTCGAAGAACGTGAGTTGGCAATTTTCGAAGAACGAGTAGCACGTCGAGATGGCGATTCTGACCATGCGTAGTCTCATCATGTTATTGCTGGTCGCGGATTGCTTCAGATCTCTGTGGTTCGTCATATTTCCAGCAGTCGCGCTCGCAGGTGGCAAGGTCCAGAATGGTGATCCTTTCTGTGATGCTGGAGGCTTTTTCATCCAGATGGGCTTGGAGGCCTGTGGTAAGTCGACCACCGCCTTACTGGAAGTTTACAATGAGCCCAACTTACGCCACTAGATGTTTCCATCTTCCTCATGTCCCTGCACATGTCTCTGCAGATCTTCAACACTGGTTCTGGAAGTACAGGCTCCGATGGACTGTACCGCTATCGTTATGCCATCTACGTTATTTGGCTAGTTCTGCCAGCATTCGATGCCGCTCTAGCATTCGTCAACACGGGTAGCCCTGCTTATCTCTTACAAGGAGCATTCTGCACGCTTCCCATTCGACCATTCTGGTATCGATTGGCCCTCATGTGGGTTCCGCGCTATTTGATCTGGGCATATGTTGTTTTTATCGCCATCAGGATATACATGCGTGTCGGTTCCGGGTTCCAAGTCTTTGCTCGTAAGGTGAGCAGTAGTACGCACGCGAAGAGTAGTGGACCGTCCAACTCCGTGGGTCAAGATACATCCAATGACCGCTCTACAAAACTCCTTGTCGGGAAAATGAGAGCTCCCAACTTTCTTTCATCCTTCTCCGACAACGCACCGGATCTTCCACCGTTCATGTCAGACACTCAACCACCTTTGGACCCCCAAGCAAGGAGACCGTCTGTGGTCCGCTTCGACTCTGGTGGCCACTTTTTGAAGGACAAAGAGAACGTGCGTGACCACAGCTACGAGAAGGACAAAGATACCGCCTCTGGCCCAAGTGAAGCGTCCTCATCGCGTCGCGGATCTGGCAAGGACACCGTCTACGAATCAGTCGAGGGCTCCCCACCGCTACAACCTATTGCAAAGCCAGGCGCGATCTATAACCCAGAAACTTCGGGCGACTTTCCGGCCTTGCCCACAATCGAAGAGGGTAATGGCGCTCCTCTTGCGGAAGTTACTAGCACCGTCGACGCTGCCGCTGCCAAACGTAAACGCGCCATACAGCGCCAAGTCCGCCTTCTGTTCATCTACCCATGTGTCTACATGATATTGATGGTCCTTCCATTTGTCAATCACGCCATGACATATTCCGACTACTACGCACAACACCCAGTATACATAGTCTCAGCACTCTCGACCTTCTGCTACGCCATAATGGGTGCAGCCGATTGCGTCGTGTTTTCCTGGAGAGAGAAGCCCTGGACACTGATTCCCGGCGCCGACGGTACCTTCTGGGGAAGCTTCTGTTTCTGGCGCTTCCTCTTCAAATCATCGCAGACTCTGCACCAGCCGGTCGTGCTCAGCACCCTGGCGCAAGACGGCACGAACGGCGGCACCGCGAACAGCAACACCAAACACCGCCGCGCACCCCTCATCCACCGACGCGCGTTTAGTGGACAATCCGACCGCGCAGCGATGGCCGCCGAGCGCGCCGCCGAGAGACTGGCGATGGAGCGACAGGCCGTCGCGGAAAGGAGAGCGAGCACGCTAGCCCCAGTCGCCGAGTCAGGCGCGGAGAGCAAGCGCGCGACGAAACCACGAGAATGGTTCGACCACGAATCGCTGATGAGCGACGACAATGTCAGCGAGGTGAGCGTGCAGCACGCGCCGGAGCAGCAGCAGGAGAGGAGACCTAGCAAGATCTTGGATTTCGCCGCCCAGGACCCGCATGTGCCGTAGAACGGTCGTCGAAGGAGATCGGTGCGGAAGAGTATTTCTGAGGTCCTCCGCGGCATGGGATAGACAAAAGAGCAGGAGACGATATTGATTTAGCCTTGCATGGGACGGCGTTATGAGTGGACACAAGAGAAGGATATGGCATACACCGGCTGTCAGAACGGGGCTACAAGCAAAAGAAAGAGTCACCTTAGCATTGTGCGATGCAGCGTTGGCGTTTTCGGGATACAGCGATTTGAGTTTCGACGATACCCAGGTTTTGGACGGACTGTGTTGCTTCGCTTGGAGTACAAGAAAATTACAGCGATAGAAGTGCTCGACTGAGATCGAGATATTGGATACTTTAGCTTGAGCTAATGATCATGAGCGAAAGCTCTCTTGTCATTTCGGTCTTGGCCCTCTGTCTGTTCTTGCTGTTATTGACATCCTGGTGCTCTGCGACTGAGATCAATCGCATGGTCGATACTGTCTTTGTCACTTTATGAGCCCAGGAGCCACTGGTTTTCGTGATGGCTATTGCAGAAGCGATATTCGGGAATTGTGAGGGAGTCATCTGCTCACTCCAGACACGATGATCGCGAACAAACGAGCATGGGCACAACTACAAGTAGAAGAGGATAGTGGTGCGCGGAGAATGGTATTGAGGTCAAGACAGAGCGTCTCCACCAATGTTTATATCAAGCCAAACTACAAGTGCCTGGCGATTGTTCTCGCTGGAGACTGCGCCAGTGTCCTTGTTGAGAAGAAGCGATGACCTTGTTGAAATCTCGTAATCGTGCTGGTGGTTTCGTCCCGCTAATGTCAAAGAAGCAGCGCTCGGTAAGGAAGCTCAAAGGAGCGGACGACCGCGTGCGAGCAACATGTGTTCCTGGCGCTGGTCCCGTCTCGAAGGCATGGAGCCTGAGCGCTGGGTGTGCAGGCTGGGAGTCTGTGTCACTCTTTTGTGTCACTCTGACTACGAACGTAGTTGGTAGAGGAGTCAAGTGACTCAATCGTCGTAGTGACGATGACGAGTGTTTGTCACTCGGGCTCAAAGCTGGTTGAGGAGTCGATTGACTCAATCGTCGTTGTGACGATGGCGAGTGTTTGTCACTCGGGCTCAAAGCTGGTCGAGGAGTCGATTGACTCAATCGTCGTACTGACGATGACGTTTAGTGCAAACGTGGTGGTCACGTATTCGTGACCCGTACTATGCTCGGTGCGGCCAAAAGAAGCGTTCCACGCCCTCTCTGCCACTTACCCCACGACGGGGGTCTCGCCGCTCTTGAGAGGTCCGAAGATGCGTGTCCACAACTCGCTCTGCTCGCCGAGAGTATAGGCCAGGTCAAGATCCTGCATCCCGGCTTTGTCGTTCTGAAGATTGTCGAGGGTGCTGATGATCTGATGAAGACCCATTGCCTTGCCGACGGCCTGAGTGTACCCTGGTTCCATACCTACGTGAACGATGTGGATATGGAAGTGGTAATACGTTGGCTGATAGTGCACGTAAAACTTGAGCTCGTCCTGCTCGATTCCTTCCTGGCCTGCCTCCTCGTCAGAGGTGCCGGACTTCAGCATTTTCCCTCCTTTTCCGTAGAGCTCGGCCACAACGTCGGACAGACGACTGACCATTTCACGCAACCAGGAGACATGCTCTTTGCGCAAATCACGGACCGACCAGATGTCCCGGCGCTCAACGAGAGCGAGGAGATGCAGAGAGCCGATCGTGGTTCGGTCCCAGTTCAAGTCTGGTAGAAGAAGAAACCTCTGGTCGTCAGGAGTGCCGGTAGGAGACCTGTATAAAACGTTCTCCTGCTCCGTGCGTCCTTCGACGATGTTGAACACCCAATTGAGGCGTCCAGCTTCACGTTGCTCTTGCATGTAAGGGCGGACATACGACGCGTAGATCTCCTTGGTCTCGACCACAGAGCGATTCCGTTGTGGTGTGTACTTTTTGACGTGCTTTTCGGTGCAAGGAAAGATCAGATTGACCTTCAGATCCGGCGCTTGGGTGTCGTTCGATCCACTGTTCGGTTGGTGTGCGACGTTGGCCATGAACCAATGATAGACATCATTAGTACCCAAGTTCTTGACCTGAGCCAGAGCTCCGGCGAAAGCATTGAGGTAAGCCGGCGAAGAGGCGAATGCTGCCCTTTCGGCAAGCATCAAAGTGGGTTTGCCATCGATTGTACCCAGCAGGACAAGACGTCGGCCTGCCGTATCTGAGAGGATGAGTGGGAGCTCTGGAAATGAGGTAGATTGGTTTGAGGAACTCACCCTGGTTGATCAACCGCTCGAACTTGAATTGCGGTATGAGCGATTCGGGATCGGTGTCGCCCATGTTGAGAGCTGCGTTCATTGACGAATGTTACGGGTGGTTTGGAATTGAGAAATATAAAAGTCGTCGAAGTGGTGGGATGGAATAGGCGAAGCTTTGCGGCTCAAGGGCCAGGCGGTGAGTCTATTGGACTGCAAAGGACCCTCCCGACTGTATGCAACATGATTTACATACGAGAAGTCACAGTCATTCAATTCAGACAACCAGAAAAGTGTTCATGAATAGTCGTAGTCAAGTGGTATCGCGAGGCCTTAACGCCAGTATTCCCTTCCTCCCAGGACCGCTACGTCTCAATAAATCGCGAGCTCATCAGCTCATCGACATGCGCTCTCTGCGACTTTACATCCCCAGAATCCACCGACCTCAGCAGGACATTGAGCACCTCGATCGGTGGGTTTAATCCCAGCATATTCGCCCGCTTCCAGCGCTTCAGCCTGGCAATGCCAATACACGGACCGTACTGTCCACTCATGTCGAACTCTCTCAATATCTTTTCGTCGAGCGACAATGACTCTTGATGTACTCGCGGAGCTTTCCTCGCCTGCTCCTTTGTGCGCCAATAAGCCTTGACTTGACTGTCTTTGACCTTGCGGGCTCTTTGCTCTTCGTCGCCGACCCAGCCTGACCCTAACAATCCACCAGTAGCGCCATCTGTGCTCTTTTTTGCTCTACCACCAAGTACGTCCTCTGTGGTCGTCGGTGTGTTTTGTGTCAATGGATCTTGGATTTCTTGTGCGACTTGGTCTGCGATAGCAACGTCGGCTGTGGTGGGTTCATCCAATTCGGGCTCTGCTTCTGCAGGTGTGATGTCGAACAGTGCTGGATCCTTCTTCGACTTCTTCGCCTGCTGTGCTGCTGCTGCGCTTGGTTTCGTGACACGATTTTGCTGTCCTTTGCCGAAAGCGAGTGTGCTCTGTGAGCGCTGCTGTGGACCAGCGGTGCGCTGCGACGACGTTCGTCTTTTCGGAGGCATGACGGCTGCAATATGATATGTTTGGGCCAATCGATTCGATGTTTTGTATGATGCTCAGCTGAGATGTGATGTTCGAGCGCAATTAATGATGGTGATATTCTGCGACAACGACAAAGACAGAGGTCCTTGTAAGAGTTGGTGATGACGCAGCACGTCCATTCCGGAACGTGCCTCCCGTCGCTAGGCAACCACACACGAAATTGGCGCGAAATCACTTTTCCACTTTGGGACAACTACTATAGTATATCGTACAACATCATTAGAACTATTTATCGTCCAGTTGTGCCCTTCATGATATGATCTTTGTAAATACAGATGTTGTCGAACGAAACTACAAGACATCTCCTTTGTCCAATCTTTGGACCATACTGCAAGATCATATGGGCATCGGTCGAGGCAGAGGGAGCCTCCTGTCGGGGACATTCGAAGTGTCCGACAGCCTGCAATACCTTGCAAAAGACGATTCGCAACGACAACGACGACGTTAATGAGACTCCTCCTGCTATCCATTTTCTTGATTTATGATCAACATGGGAATACTGTACAGTGGTACCGATACCCCGCATTCGACCCCCCTGAGCTCCAAATATTTCAAACTTAAAGGCACCTTATCTCTATCATCTCCGAGGATTCAAGATGTGCCTCAAAAGCTACCTTTTCGTATCGTGAACGCCAGTTCGCACCTTCGTCGAAGGATCGGCTCTGCCGAGGTTGGTTCCAGGACGACCGCCTGACCATAATGTGCCTTCACAAAGCGCTTCGAAGCACAACCCTGACGCGGTCATACAGACTGCACCAGTTGGGGCTCAGGATGCGAAGCCTCTCGCGGCCTTCAACTCGGCGGACTTGTCGCTTGGGTTTGCTTGCGTTGCATCTCCACCACTGCTTGTTACCCTGTGAGCTGCACGTTGCATGGCCGCTGATGCGATTGCGACCATTTGGATGCTTGGGGGACGCTTAAACATGATCGACATCGAATCAGTTCCTTCCTTCTTCGAAGCTTGATCTGACCTTCTTCATCGGGATAGAGTCCGGGAGAACCGCTGATGATCTTCAACAAATGAGAATCCGAGGAAACATTGCACGCGACCATTTTCTTGAAGATCTATCTCTGAACAGGAGCGTGAGTTGAACCATTTCCAAATGGTTAGTAGGATCTGCATCCATGCTATTGATCGTCTCAGCTTGCCTGTGATACGAAAATGATGCAGTCTGTACACTCACAAGCCTCGGAGGTAGCATATTCCGGTTTCCTGACTTCTACAGCAATACATAAAGACCCACTACATCCTACCCAAAGGTATTCAGAGTAAGTCGAATTAGATCATTTCGTCCATCTCTCTGAAACACTCCTCAAGATGTATACCCTGCTGGCCGGTGTCTTCTTCGCTGTTGCTCTTGCTTCACCCATAACACCATCTAATGCGCCACATGAGCGAAGGGATGGAGTCCCTCGTGGATGGCTCAAATCAGAGAGGGTTCCGGAGGGTTCGATCCTCCCTATGCGAGTCGGTCTCGTCCAATCGAACCTCGAGAAAGGTCATGATTTATTGATGGATGTGTGAGTACGATCAATATATTACGTGGATTGTTTCTTACGAACTTATAGATCATCACATACGTCGTCAAACTACGGCAAATACTACACCGCCGAACAAGTCAACGAGATCTTCGCTCCTGCACAGTCATCCGTGGACTCAGTCAAAGAATGGCTTGCCTCTCACGACATCAATGGCGTCAGTCTCTCCGCCAACAAGCAATGGCTGCAATTCGACACTCCTGTCGAGGTAGCAGAGAAGCTTTTCAACACAAAGTATCATCTTTACGAGCACGCCAGCTCTGGTGGCAAGAATGTTGCGTGTGACCAGTGAGTGGCGTCACAGGTTTTTGGCCATTCAATCAGTCTGATGCTATACAGATATCACGTGCCTGAGCACTTACATGAGCACATCGATTACATCACACCAGGCATCAAGCTCTATTCTCCGGCCAGGAAGGGTGAGGCGGTAGGCGTCAAGAACCCCCTCGACAAGCGAACGTTCGGTGTCACCAATGGCAAACCTGGCAAGCTCCCACCTCTCCTCGAGCCACTTCCAATGCTCCTCAGCGAACTTCTTGCTCTCCCTGAACTCGAGATCTGCCAGTATGCTATCACTCCAGCTTGTATCGCCACGCTCTACAACATCACCCAGGCCACGAGTGCTCAATCCGGTAATCAGCTCGGTATATTCGAGGACCTGGGCGACGTCTACTCTCAAACAGATCTTAACGAGTTCTTCTTGACGCTTGCACCGTAAGTCAGCACCAACTGATTGTCACGTTGTTGTCACTAGTATAATTCTAACACTTTACAGCCAAATTCCTGTAGGGACTCATCCAAAGCTCGAAGCCATCGACGGAGCAGTAGCTCCTGTCAGCGTCGCCAATGCAGGCCCGGAGTCCGACCTCGACTTCCAAATCTCATACCCTATCATCTACCCTCAGAACTCTATCCTCTTCCAGACCGACGATCCAGTTTATGAGAACAACTACACCTACGCGGGCTTCCTGAACAACTTCTTGGACGGTATCGATGGATCTTACTGCACCTACGATGGGGGAAACTCTCCTCTTGATCCACCTTACCCAGATCCACAACCCGGTGGCTACAAGGGGGCCCTGCAATGTGGTGTCTACAAACCAACAAATGTCATCTCCATTTCATACGGCGGCCAGGAAGCTGATCTCCCTGAATCGTACCAGACTCGTCAATGCGCCGAGTAAGTACCACGATCCTCATGCAAGATCTCTTTGCTGACATGTATAGATTCATGAAACTCGGTATGCAAGGTGTGTCTGTTGTGCTCGCAAGCGGCGACTCTGGTGTTGCAGGACCTGCTGGCGACGACAATACAGATGGCTGTCTGGGCACCGGTCAGATCTTCAGTCCGGACTTCCCAGCGACATGTCCCTACATTACTACCGTTGGAGCAACCTTCCTCCCACAAGGCGGAAACGTCTACGAGGATCAAGAAACCGCCGTGACAAGATTCGGCAGCGGAGGCGGTATGTCACAGGAACTCTCTCTTGATCGGAAGCCATCACTGATTGTTTCTAGGTTTCTCGAACATCTACCCAATCCCATCATACCAATCCGCCGCAGTATCAAACTACCTCACCAACCACGCACCTCCTTACATGTCCTACAGTACCACTAACGATGCTGGCATCGGCGCCAACGGCGGCATCTTCAACACCAACGGCCGCGGCTACCCTGACGTGTCAGCTATCGGTGACAATGTCTTGATTTACAACAAGGGTGCTCCGACCCTCATCGGCGGTACCTCAGCCGCAGCACCAGTGTTCGCTTCGATATTGACCCGCATCAACGAAGAGCGCCTCAAAGCCGGCAAGAGTACCGTCGGTTTTGTCAACCCGACTTTGTACGCCAACCCAGGCGCGTTTCACGACATCACTGTAGGAAACAACCCGGGATGCAACACCAATGGATTCTCGTAAGTAGCATTGAATCTTCGTCTGACGATTCTTCTCAGCTGACTTGATCACAGGGCCGCGTCTGGCTGGGACCCGGTTACAGGTCTCGGAACACCCAACTACCCTGCTTTGTTGGAGGTGTTTATGAACATCTAAAGACAGACAAGCTCGTGGGGACGTCAACAGGTACGCAGCCCGTGGCATGCCACGGGGCTATCTATCGATTGATTAATTCAATACTCTTACCAGATAATGTGAGACTGTTCAATCAAACGTATTTGCATGTCAGATGCCTGACATCCAAGATGAAACTTGTGACTCATTTTAAGGTTGGGGCTCTTAACAGCAAATCCAAGCACTTGATATATAATTAAACCTGACTTCCCATCATGACTCTGACAGAACTCCTCAATTCTTCTACGCATTCAAGTGGCTATCACTGCGACAACTTTCACATTGTACAGCGACAGTTATCTCCATACAAATTATCATGTCGACCAAAGCGGTGAACAGCCTGCGCAAGTGTGCCCTTCTCGAACTCCCAATCGAGATCAGATTACTCATCTACGAACACGTACAACAGACCTTCGTGCTGCAGACGAAATTGATAGCCAAGATTCCGATGCCCGGTCTCTTTGGTGAATACTGTTCACCTCGTATGGACAGTATGACCGTTGTTGGATCGCCATCTGCTCTCAAGAGCACTTGCTCTACCATACGCAACGAGTACTCCCGTTTTTGTACCGCACGAAACACAGTCATTCTCACTTTCACATGCGAAAAGATCTCTCTGCACAACCTAGGACCTCTGGAAAATTGGTTTGAGGCCTGGGAAGTACCGGCTACACTCATGGCCATGATCGGACAAACAACGACTTTGCGCCTTAATGTCAAGAGCGGCGACGTCCACGCGGCAATATGGGACCACGGTTTTTTCGGCGAGTTTCCAAAGCTGACACATCTCGAAATCAACGCGACGTACGATGAGAAGTTCTACCGACAACCATGCTGGCGCCGGCATAATTGCAAGTGTGAAACGTCGAAACGCATGCTTATATCACCTGCTTCAATGGCAAAGATCACATCTCTCCTACCAGACCTCATCATTACGGAGCACTACTCTGTCGTCCCAAGTGCTTCTGCAGAATCGTCAGACAGTGAATCGTCGGATAGTGATTGAAGGAATCCGATCTGCTTGTCGAGAAAGATTGGAGCTACTATACAGTAGTTGATTAAGGTTGGAGCTAACGTTTCTACGGTAGCCGTTTTCGAAGCGTAAATAGAACTTCACCTTCTTCGCTGACCCAAGTCTACGTCTATCTTCATCAAATCATGCAACACGCATGTCTGGGACCTACAACGATCCGTAAACGCGAAGATGGTTCCCAAACGGACCAGCAGCGTCAATGATCCCGACAAAAGGCCCTCATCAATGACCACTGACTCTCTACAACAACCCGGAAGTGGAGGACCATCTCAACAGACCAATAAATCAACTAAAGATATGAGCATGGATTCCAAGTTACTCGCGCTGCCCTCGGAGATTCGAATACTTATTTATGAGTACATCAAAAACACAATCGTCTTCAAGAAAAACCCGCCCGACACTGGCAGCTTGTCCCTGTATCCTTCTAGCCAGCAACCACAGCTGGACCTTCAGGAAATTCAGATACATGGCGCCCCGACCAACCTCCTTGCTACATGCTCCTTCATTCGCAACGAATACATGCGCTATTCTGCATTTCCCCCACAGGCGACCCTCGTCTTCCAATGTAAGGGGTTTTATGTCTCACAATTCCAACCCCTCCACTTCCAAAGGTCGCCCTGGTTCCACCGGCTGGAGGGATACCTTGGCCACTTCAGCTCAATGACCCAAACGCATATCGACATGTTACGACACGTTAAAGCTGTGACATTAGAGATCTTCGTGGAGCAATGCCATGACCAAGGCGAGTTCCCTCCGCTTGCCCAACACTCTTTTCTCTTTCCGTACTAACAAGGCTTTCAGTGAAAGTGGAGAACATAGAAGAACTGCTCCTTGATTTCCCGCGTATTTTCGAAGTACGGACTCACGTCTTTTGCAATTGGCAGTTCTACGAAGCATGGCACAAGGCTCATAGGGATGACGCGGCCACCAATGCATCGCTCGCCGCTCAGCTGATAGTCTGGGATCCCGATTTCGCCAATAACCGCGGCCTGCGACACCATTGGGACGACGACTACAGAGCCGAAATCTTCAGCAACCTCATGGCTCTAGGCAAGATACAGGACCTCTCGATCTCGTGCCCTTTTGCACTGCCCCTGCGCGCAGCGACTCAGGACCAACACCGCGGTAAACGACGACTGCGCGTCGAAGACGAACCAAAGCCAGTTGGGCAAGACTGGCCTCAACTGGTCATCTTCTCCACCGATTGCAGCAGATCGTCCCGGTATGCGTGGGAAGGACTGGAGCTTACACCTGTCGAGTATGGCTGGGGACCGACGCCGCACCTCTTGAGAACCCAACTCATTCAACAGGCAGAGGAACAGACACGGAATTTCAAGGCTACCACGGCGGCCGCGAAGAAACGGCCAGCACGAACGAACAGACGTCGCTGAGTATCGTGCTCTCCTACGCGGCGTTCCAGTTTCGCCGCCGAGTCATGTAGATCTCATCTTACGATATCAAACGATAAATAGTCAGACGACAGACGCATACCACTAGTCTCAAGATTCATAGATTTTCAGTGGTCAAATTGTTCTACACCACCTTTCTAATACGCCGAAAGAAACCGACCGTCGCGGAATCTAGCTCATCTAAGTCTTGCCGTCAGGGTAAACAACTTCCTGTAACATAGCACCAAAACATGAATATCACCAAGAAGGTATTTTACGACGGCTGCAAATCCCAAAGGAATAGAAACGTTCATGCTCTCATATTCTCGTCTTACATCCCGTGCCGTCCCGCTCAACCGACAAGACCAGACGCCATGCTAAGCCAACCCAACCGTACTCCATCCATCCATCAACCTCAAACACGTAGATCCTGTGTCCTCTGCGCCAACTCCTCAACCTCAACCTCCTTCTCACAAACACCAACCTTGCCGTCCGCAGTAGTCTTCTTAATAATCCCCAACTTAACAAGCCTTTCAAAAATTCCATCCCTCTTCATGACCCGCTCCCGATCAAATATCAAGCCATCCATACTCTGGAGCTTCTTACAGCTATTCGCGAGCAACAGCTCGTTCACACGGCGGCGCAATTTACTGTCCTCATCCAAGCGGCCGAGGTGTTCGTCGTCGATTTTGGCGTCGGCGGCTGGGAGAATGTACGCTTGCATGCGGCTCTCCTGCAGCTCGACTGAGCGCGTGCGCTGGTGCTTCGGTGATGATCGACATGTCAGTGCTTGCGAGGCTGGTTTCGTCGGCGCTGAGGGCGGGTAGAAGCCGTGTGTCAGCGGGTTGTCGCGGATGTCGAGGGTTCCGATCTTGGTCAGTCTGGCTAGTGTCGCGACGCTTTTGCGCAGCCGCGAGAGGCGGTTGCCCGCTATGTGCAGGTTTTCGAGGGGGAGGATGTTGAGGAGTGGTCGTGGGTCCTTGATCGTGTTGAAGTTTAGATTGAGGGTTCTGAGGTTCGGGAATTTGAGGCCAAAGTCTGCAGGCAGGGTCGTCAGCCCGCATGCGGCTGCTTCGAGGTTCTCGATGCTGTGGTGGTGTGTCATGCCCTCGAGCGAGGGGATCGTGTTGGAGGAGAGGTACAGAGAGCGGCAGTGGAGCGTGCTTTGCAGTATCGACGAGATCACTGATGCTTGGGAGCCGGCCAAATCTTGCTTGCGTATCGAGAGTATGTCCAACTTGTGTAACAATTCGAGACCAGTGATATTCCGTAGCCGATTCTGGTCGATGTCGACGTAACGCAGCGAAGGGCAGGCGGAAAGGTCGAGAGACTCCAAGAGGTTGTCTTCGAGATAGATTGTTTCAAGCTTGGAGCTCACTTGGTCACTATCGTCGGTCAAGGCCATCGATTGAAGGAGATTTCCATCTGCAAGTATGTTAGACGATGATCTAGATCAATTTCAGATCCACTTACCAAGGGTCACCTTCTTCAAAGACGGTAGCGACAACAGCCCCGAGATCCGAGTAATGTGATTCTGTCCAAGATCAAGCTCTTCCAAACGGCCCCTGGTGGATGTTAGTCTTCGGCTTTCCATTCGATGAAATTCGGCGACTCACATTTGACATTGCTCAAAACCGACAAAGGACAGATCATTGCATCTCACGCTGAGCTTAATCAAGCCATCCAGGTCGAGGACGCCATACAATAGACTAATCTTGTTGTTATCAGCCTTGAGTTCTCTTAGATGTATGAGGTTCTCAAGGCCATCCAAGCAGTCAATGTCGTTGTTGGAGATATCGAGATACTGCAGGTTCATGAGATGGCCCCAAGCAGTGAGGCCAGACAGGGAGTTCGAGCTTGCGTCGAGCCATCTGACGGTATGCGGCACACCTTCAAGCTGGGTGATCTGGTTGTTTGACACTTTGAGATCTTGAACCTTGGTGCAAAACTCATCAAACGCATGTAGCGTAGTGAGGCCCTTGTTCTCGAGATTGACTTGTTTCAGGTCTTCCCAATAAGGCTCTTCTGGCTCGACATCTGTCAGTGTCTTGACAATGTTTTGTACCGCCATGGCATATCTGTCACCTGCTGCTTCCATCGCATGCTGAGCGACACTGTTCGCCAGCCTTTGTTCAGATGGACGCAGGTCATCGTTATCGTGTACGGTAAAGTCAGGTAGATCACTCAAAAGAAACGAACTCTGGTCTGAAGTTGATCGGGGGACAACAAGCTCCTGACTTGGGGGAGCCGAAACGGCTGGCGGGCGAGAGACACTGACTGATACGCTCATGAGGCGTTTGTCGGGAAGTTCAGCCAAGATAGACATCTCACTGTGCTCGCGATAGTCCGCGAATCGATTCCCTCTGAAGGTGTTGCCCTTATTGTAGTGTGCATAGGCGGATGCTGGTAGACCTCTTGGAAGTGATGCTGGAATCTCCTCAACCTCCGACTCATTGTCAGCTATGGAGTCCTCAAGATCGAGAGATTCTACGATGTTCGACAAATCAGGTTCGTTGACCCTGCGGGTCGAGCTTTGATATTCCTCGTTGGCCAAGTCAAAAGGATCTGACTGTGCAGATACGCCAGAAGAGCCACGCATGTGATTAGCCTGTCGTTTGTGGGCAAGAGCTTCTGAGCTCCACGAAGTCGCTCGTGTTTCTGGTTGCTGCTGCTGACTGGACATGAACGCCGAGTGCTTGGATGGTGCGGTGCTTGATGTGAACGCATGCATACCGTTGTTGTCTCCTGTTGCCGGTCGTGATGTTGCGCTTTCTTGAGACTCGTTGCGAGCATGGCCGAGGCTGAAATCCTGCTTACTGACGGTCTGATCGCGAGAAACAGGTCGTGAAGACTGAGCGGAACGTACGTGGAGCTGTTCAAACGTCTCGTTGACGGAGAGATCAGGAATATTGCCAAACGGATCGTCATCGCTTCCAACATTGCTCTGTGGTACTGGGCTCAGAAGTCTTTTGCGATCTTCTTTGTTCAGATCCTTGATGCGGACCCATTTGCCCTGGAACCGGTCGAAAGTCATACCTGCGACTTCGTCCGGTATAAGATGTGCAACGGTCTCCGGGCCAAGCGTAGCTACGTTGTCTGACTTGCGACTAGAGTTGGTGCCGATGGTCCGACCGGTCGAGCAGTCGACGGAGGGGTTGCTTCCGAACGAGTCGACCTTCTCATATGCAGGCTCTTCTGCGTCTTGTTGGCTTGCTGACTCCGAAAGAGGGCCAGTAATGCGGACATTGACGTTCTGTTCGTTGATCTCCACTTCGGTATCATCGTGAGAATTCAATCTTTCACGAATACGGGTAGAACTTATGGTAGCATCGAGAAGTTGCAATTCATCGTCCTCTTGGAATCGCTTAAGCTGGCTGACAATTCTTGCGTCATGCGAAGGCTGGCTTCGAGGCCTCCAACCATCAGTACCCTCACGAGAAGCCGGGCGGGATATCCTCAGAACCGAGGACGAACGACCAGCTTCTTGATTTGGAGCCAGCCTTCCGCGTGGCCCATCTTCGTCGGACTCTTCAACACTGCCGAGACCGCTGGTAGGTCGTCCACGGGCACGAATAAGAGACATGATGTGCATTGCCTCGTTGAGAAAGTCCTGAGTCGTAATGGAGCGCTTGCGATCAATGTCCAGCATGTTCTTGTTCCTGCTTCTTCCCAGTGTGAAAGCAGCCACCTCCGACGCGACTGCCTTTGCTTGGGCCGCGAGATTGAAGGATCCCGGAATGTCACTTTCCTCGATCTTGTCGCAGATGGCTTGGAGTCGAGGAGAGCTGCACAAGAAAGCATGCGTTGCATCGTCAATCTCTTCCTGGATCGTCTGTCGCTGCTGGTTCGGTGTAGGATTCCGAGGTCTGACGGAACCAGTGCCTTCATTGTGTGTATCAGAAGCGGCTAGTCGTTCCTCTTCAAGCTCCAAGAAATGCAGAGTCCTCCTTCTCTTTGGTGTTGGTGCTTTCACTGGTGAGCTTCGCATTCTTTTGCCATCGATTATCGCGGTCTCGGTGTGGACATTAATATGGACCTCATGTTGCTCTGTCGCATGGTGGTGGTTTTCGGTGTTCTCGGATCGCATGGTGCTACGGTTCGACAACTTTCGCTTCCTCGACGGATCACTATCTTCCTCCATTGGCTCCTCGACATGAAAATGGAAGGGCGTTCTAGACCCCGGAGGCATAATTTCAGGAGGCGGTGATCCGTCAAGTGAGCACTGATCCAGTAGATCCCCGTCGTTGCTTGGGAAGGACAGATCAGCTTCGAAATCAAACTCATCCAGCTCCCCTTCTCCAAAACTGCTGAGCTTGGACGCCGCATGCGACTGTGGAGGCACATCGGAATAGCCGTACATATCTTGCTTTGGATCAGGTGAGGAGTCGTCATGCTCTGCTTCTTCTTCCACACTAGTCCTGAAATCCTTGTTCATTCTGATACTGCCGCCTGTTTTCTCATCTAGGTTCTCCAATTGACTTATTCTTCTGAGCAGTTTCTTATTGGTAAAGGTATCATAATTGCCAAAGAGTTTCAAAGGGCTCGGAGAATGTCTGCTCTTCGGCGGACTAAGAAGGTTTGTGTTTTTGGCGGCACTGGGAGTGTTTGGAATGTTTGTTGATGCAGGCTCTTCTTGTTCTGTCACATCCTCCTCTTGCTCCTGTGTGACATCTAGCTTGAGAGATGCAAGTCGTGAACGGGGCCGGAAAGCGACAGATCCGATCCGGCTGTCTGTGTTCGAAGGGCTGAGTGGGCGCGTCTTGAAGGATCCATATTCTGAAAGACCACCTCTGCGAGTGTTCACGAAGCTGCCCAAGCGAGCGATTGGAGGCGTACCGGTAGGCAGGTTGTCAGGCAGTGAGACCTCCATCATCTTAGGCTGGCTGTCTTCGCTGACAAATGATTGTGTGTAGTCCGCATCTTCCTGAATTGGCTGCGCAGGCTTCTCGGTATCTTGACTCCGCGATTCGCTTTCGGAATCTAGACTTGCGCTCTGCATCATCTTCGCAGTGTGTGAGTCGACAGCTGCATAGTTGATCTCGCCTGTGAGGGTTGTGTGTTTCGAAATGAAGACGGGGCTGAAGTCCGAGACGTTTTGAACACTCTGTCCACTGGCCTGACGGAGGTTCGGAGACGGTGGCGGGATCGCAGGCGTCAACGATGGTAGCATAGAATCCTCTCGTACTTCCGAAATATTGTCGTTTGCGAGTGAATCCTCTTCGCTGTCGCCTTCGTTATCGCTAAAGGACTGAAGACTGTCATGTGGCTCGTCGTCGACAGTTTCTGGGATCTCAGGGACGTCGTCCGAACGCCCCTCTTCCCCGATAGTCAGACTGTTGTCTCTGGATGACGGCCATGGTGGAGGACTGGAGGGCATAACATCGAGTTTCTTAAACGCCCTAGCAAGTCCAGTCTGGCGCTTATTCGGAGAAGGAGAGGACTTCTCTGGAGACTGGAAGATATTTTCCAATCCCGAAGGGCCGAAAAGATCTGTCTGATCTCCATATCCGACCTCGCCTTGTACCAATCTTTTCCTCCACTCCATAGTGCCGCTGCCCTTCTTCGGTGATGAGCTTTTGGCGCGTCTCTCCACCGTGTCATGGCGAACTACCGAACCTGCCGATGCGCCTGAGACTGATCTTGATACCGGCCCACGGAGCCCCTCAGCATTGACACTGACTTCCCGCAAAGCTGTCCTCGCAGTCGAGTGTGATTTTACTGAGCCTTGTTTGTTGTCGTCCGACGCGAGCGAGAACGCGCCGCTGCTTCGTCGCGGTATACGGCTCTTGACGCTGTTGTTGTGTTGCTCAAAGGCAGGGAAAGGCTTGGACGCAGCAACAGGCGCTGGCTGTACCCATTCCTCGTCCAGATCGTCGAGCCATGGCATAGTCGTGGCAGGCATGTTGAGCTTCGTGCGTTCTGTGATCCGGTTCTGTGGTGACGGGCTCACTGCGTGGTCCTCTCAAAGTCGAAGGTCTAAGCGATCATGGTTCAGAGACTACTGACTGACGTAAATAATGTGTCGTCGTGCAAAACATGTCAAAGGGAATATCAAACTGAAAGGAGTCGCGTCATTGAACGGTCGGTTGACCTTGGCCCTTTTTTCCGCGGCTTGATGTTTTGCGGAGACCAACCCCGGGACACATTGAGTCAGTTGGCCTAGCAACGGAAAGTCTGGGGTATCACGACTGACTCGGGGCCTACTTTCTGCTGCCTGCAGCATCACGGACCGCCAATATCATGATCAATGCATAGCGACACTTCGGCGTTCGGCATAGCTTCGAGATTTGCGCAACATGCGGCACTTGGTCCGTCTGGTGTATTGAGACTTCTGGATGCCACCTCTCTTTCGGGTTACTCGCAGTCATGGCTCCCGGCGAGCGCTGCCTCTGGCCGACTTCATTTTCTAAATTCTTAAAGCGCGAGAATGACAGCGGAACAGCCTGGGCCTCCCCCACATACGACCAATCCGATGTCCTTCTCCCCGGCTCTGACGATGAACTGGACGATCGCGCTATCGTTGTCAAGAGGAGGAAAATCGTGCATCTTGCGGACTCTTATCTGGCTGGAACACCGCTATTGATTGCTTCTGCGTCACTGAAAGGGCCCTTCGGAAAGACACGGGCCGTCGAAGATGAGGTGATGTGGAAGGAGGTGCCGGAGCAAAGGTATGCGTCGATACGCCATGCAACTAAGGGGATCCAACCACGGAAAGGCCACACAAAGTTGTCAGCAAAAGTCGTGGATAGCAAGGAACGGCCAGCATTTGTCTTGAAGCGCAGACCTTTAACACAACATCCTGACTCGTCTGGTGGCGCTCCGTCAGGCTCACCTACAACTCTCATGCAAGAACCGAGAAGGCAGCGTGCGCTGGAAGATACTCGCTCAGCGCGCGTGAGGGAACGTCGGCATGGACCTAAGGATTCTACTATGCCAAGACAGCTCAATGACAGAGACCAATCCACTGGAGACTCCAGCGAGAAGGACACGACTCAGCCCACTCGGCCGGGAGCATTCGAAGTGTATACGACCACACCTCGCGACTTAATTGGCATAAAATTCGCAAAGATGCTTGGTCGCGAAGCTGTTTTATCTACAGACATATCTCCCGAACCTGATGATTCAGAGGTGCGAGACCGTATAAATTCCGCAAAGATGCTCGGACGCGAGGCAGTGTTGCGATGCTCAACAAAGCAAGCGCATAAGAGAAAGATGGAGAATGCGACGGCTGTCTGCTCTTCGGTTATCGAAACCACCACTCAGGATCCGGAAGAGGTCACGTCCGTCTCCGGGCCGTCTGGGTTTACAAAAATCAATGCTCCCGTGCCCGATGTTCAGCCTATACTTGATACGTCGGACGAGTCTGCTCACGATGCAAGGGCAAGCAGTGAGCCTGAAAAGTCTCCTTTACAAAAAGTCAAAAACTCCGTGACCACAATTGCCGCCCATGAAAGTGGTATCGCGGGAGCTCCCGGTGTATATCTACAGGCAGCTCAAATCGGGGACTCTCCATTCCTGTTCAGAAAACCAAAGCATGCCCTTGGGTCGAAAAGAGTCAATGCGGTGGATGATAGCTCCACGAGCCTCGATAAGCCTGAAGGAGACCCAGCCCTTGGAGCCATGAATTTGGAGCGGCGGCGTATTGATGACATGAACATCGAACATCCGACTGCCGTAACCACGCCTCACGTAACCTCAGATCACGCGCCCGCAATAGATTTGTCTTTCGCCCAGAACCCTCTCGGTGTGAACTTCGATATGATTGCACAGTACACAAACAGCAGATTGCCGATATCTCCACATTCCGGAGTGGCCAAAACATCAATTAGGAAACAACTCAGACGAGCCATGAGAGAGTCCGGCGCATTGTTGACCAGACCGGATCAGGATCTGAATGGATCCGTATCAGAGCCAGAATCTCCTGAATCAACAAGCAAGGAGCCCTCAAAAGAGACCATGGACAATCGGGACGAGTCGGTTGCCCCATCCATACCAATCAGTCCATCGCCACCAATAAACACTCAGGCGGCATTGCGCGATGCATGTCTGGATCTTTGCACTTCTGCGACACCCGAGCCGATGAACACGTTGCAGGCGACTGGCTCAAAAGTAATGGCTACCGAGACATCTCCCTCGAGAACGATCGAGCAACAGTCGCCGGGCGGCATCACTCCGTTCTCTGTCTTCAACAAGCGACATGCATCCGAACGACCTGACACTTCCGAGCCAATGGTCAGCACGCAAGCGATGTTTGATGCTTTCTCCCCTTTCATGGTGAGCACCGTGAAGAAGTCCAAGGCGAAGAAGCGTGCTAGTTTTGCGCTGCCAGAGGAGCTGGTTGTTGATGCTGATGAGAATTATGAGACAAATCTGAACATTGACGAGCTCTCACCAGCTCACAGAGCGCCCATTACAGAAGAAATTGGAGAAGCGGATGAGGCTGTGGAACACCAAACCACTGAGAGCCATCATCCGCCAGCTCCTGAAAAGATCTCAGGTATTACTGACGGTGGCTGGAGTTTCGCAGCTTTGGATAACACTCCAATATCTCCACCAGAAGAGGCTGAAGCCACAATAAATCGAGCTGGCTCTGTGACGGGTTCCGCAAAGAGCGATAAATCTTCAGCACGATCGAAGATACCGTCCTCGTTTAAGGTCTCCAAGCGAAAATCGTCATCTTTTTTGTCAGGCAAGATTCGATCCGTGCCTGCGCGATCTCAAGGGAACTCTTCATCGCAAGCCCAGTCATTCTCACTCTCACAGATCGTCGATTCTGTCAATGAAACAAGATACCGCGACCTAGACATCGGCGCCATCTTGTCACAAGAATCTATACGATGCTCACAACAGCGAAAGTCGTCGTCGGAGAAAAAAAGAGGACGTGTGATAGACTGGCGCGACTCTTCACCTGCGCCTCTGCCTCCAAAAAGCCCCAAACAATCGACCGAGCAGTCTCTTGTACCCGACTCCATACCAGGCAGACTTTCGTTGATACCCGGATTAGGCAGCGGTAGTACCGTGGTTGTGTCTTCGAACGAACCGAGATTTCCTGGTGGTTCCAGAGAGGAGCTACCAAGGACGATATCAAACAGCATGTTTTCTCCATCAGCGGCTGTCTCTACGAATAAGAGCTTTGGATTCAGCGCGCAACCAAGTCTTGAAGAAGCTCAGCGACAATCGTCACCGGACATTGACGCGACGTTTGATGATCTCGGACAGTCTGTGTTGTCATCCTGGGACCTCGACAAAGAAATCCGCAAGGGAGTAGAAGCGCACTGATTGCGTTACTCTGCGCACGTATTATGAAGCTATCTATGCGATCGTTTGACAAGTTGTTTAGCATTGTTAGATACCCATCTCGCTTGAATGCATGAAATGCCTCAATCTACAGACTGTACGAGACGAATCGCGGAGGAATAGATGGCCTTTATCCGCGATGTACATTCCACTCCGCTAGTTCCGTCCGATGAGCTCTCGTACGCGCGCGCGGGGAAGCGCGCAATTCCTCCGACTGCCACTTTACGGCCATTAGTTGGATGGTATCAATGAGTCGCGACACCCACGGTTGGTGGACGATCGACATGATACGTACTTGTCAAGATAGTTCATGGTTGTAGAGTAGAACGTTAGACCGAGTTGATGTCGATCGCGGACGTACAAGCCACGTGCGTTGGGTGATGCAGTAGTTTGACCGCTTGGGGTTGTTGGATAGCATGTATCGCACCACTGGCAAGGCTGTAAACGGTTATTAAAGAGGATGGTTCCCTCGCCGAAAGGGATTTCATTTCAGAGACATTCACAACGCAATACAACTCAAGCACGCATCACAGCAAAGGTCTATTCGACTCTGAGAGATCGAACAAATCAATAACCAACACCACATTACCAAACCACCAGATCACCGGAAGCAACAATGTCGAGCGCCAAGTTCAACCCCGCGAAGGATATCTCATCTCTCGACGGCAAGGTGATTCTCATCACAGGAGGTACGCAGATGTCTTTGGTAATCGATTTGCATTCAATGCTGACCACCACAGGCACCGCCGGCCTAGGCGCAAACAGCATCAGAGAGCTAGCCAAGCACAACCCAGGCCACATCTACTTTACCGGCCGCAGCAAAGGCAAAGCCGAAGCCCTGATCACCGAGATCAAGAAAGCAACCCCAGATGCTCGTATCGATTATATCCAAGAGGACATGAAGAGCCTCGAGTCCGTCGCCAATGCGACGAAGAGGTTCTTGGCCATGGAGGACAGACTCGACGTCCTCATGTGCAACGCCGGCATCATGTGTGTGCCCGCCGAAGTCACCGGCGACGGCTATGAAGTCCAATTCCAGGTCAACCACCTGGCGCACGCGCTCATGATCAAGTTGCTTCTTCCGCTGCTGCAGACCACTGCTGCGAAGCCTGGTTCAGATGTCAGGATTATCAACGTGGCGTCCAGCGGCCACCAGCTCGCTCCATGGGGCGGAATCGCCTTCAACACCCTAAATACCGACCAGGCATACTTGGGCATCACGAAATTCGTACCCACTTGGTGCCGATATGGACAGAGCAAGCTTTGCAACTTGCTGTACCCTGAACAACTGGCCAAGCGCTACCCAGAGATCACGTCCGTGTCGCTGCACCCGGGTTTCATCATCACCGATCTGTTCAAGGACGTCGGCTTCCTCACCGCCCTGCCGGTTCGGATGCTGTACATTGGTCGCACCAATACGGTCGACGAAGGCATCTGCAACCAGCTCTGGTCCGTCGGTGCCCCCAAGAGCGCGCTCAAGAACGGCGAGTACTACGATCCAGTCGGAAAGGTCGGTCAGAGGATCGGCGCCGCTGCTTCTAGTCAGAAGATGGCGGAGCAGCTGTGGAATTATACTCAGAAGGCAATCGCGGCTTACAACTGATCTGTGGTTGAATTGGGATGGAGTAGGAAGTCGTAATGATCATCTGTTTTGGTTAAAGTTCATGGAATATCCTCCAGTCTTTTCATCTTGGACGAATTGAAAGTTATCCGTACTCAGTCCGAATGGTGATAGTAGACTGTTTCCGAGACCTTTGAGTTTGCCCATCATCTCTGCCATCTCGTTTGTTTTCGCCGCCTCTAGTCGTGGGCGGAGTTTCATGAGCTCGCTCTGAACAGTTTTGCGGTCCATGGGTGAGAGGCTCGACACAGTTGACAAGTAGCGGTAGTCTTCGTCAGCGCCTTGCAGCGAGGCCCAACCGCCAGTCTCGGTCCTCGCCTTGGCTCGTCGCATCATCGCTTTGACCCGGATCTTTTGGACGTCCTCTCGACTGCGGCCACTTTTCTCTAAGGCCTCGATCTTTTCTGCCGTTGCGTCGTCGATCTCCTCGACAGATCCTTGTGGTTGTCCGTTCTGACCAATTGCTGTCTTTCCATTCTCCTTCTTTGGCTTTGGTAAAGGATCTAAGTTCTCCAGGGCATCAACACTCTTGGTCGCACTTTCGATAGCCTCTTTCCATTCCTGCATCTTCAGGTGAGATGCTGCGATGTTGGAGTGAAGAATAGCAATCTCGTAGTCCAGATAATTTGGGCACGAGGCAAGGGCGCGGTCGTATGTTTGGATCGCTTCACCATAGTTTCCATGACTGAACTGTCCATTTGCCGAAGCTTTTAACTCGTTGGACTCTTTCAGTAATGCCGCTTCTTCCTCAGGTGGGAATCGAAGGTCGGACTGGACTGGCTCCGCCTTATCTAGCTTGGGTAATTGCTCTGGGTGATCATGCGCTACAGATCGAGCAGACGTGAAACTCTGATCGTCGTCTGACGGATACTCGTCTTCGGCCATGTCGAGAAACGTTGTATAGTGAGGGGACTGGATTGGTGTAGCAAATGGTATGACATGTCGCCAAGAGCGGAACGTCCCCGCGATGTGAATTGCTTCTGCCCGTAGTATTATCGTAACTTCATCGCGACATAGTACGAGTCTCGTTTCTTGCGGATCTCTTCTCGAATCTCCGTGGGAAACATCGAACGGATCTACGCGTCAACTTGACGCGACTATGGACGACAAATCAGGTGCAAACACACCGCAGTCGGGATCAAGCACACCCAATCCGCGGTTCATATCGCAAAATGTGGAAGCAGATGATCGTATCAAGTCACAGACGTATGGTCTCGTACAACTGTCGGATTTTCGCAAGAGACGGGCGGAGGCGCTTGGTACTGAGGACCAGGCGGGTCTGTCATCAAGTGGAAACACATCGTCAGTCAAGTTGCATGATTCAACCGAGATGTTCGAAGACTGATTTGTAAAGCACAGTGACACGGCCAAACCGGTAAAGAAGAAGAAGAAGAAACCAATCAAGAAGGGCGTGCTCTCATTTGGCGACGACGAAGAAGAGGACGCCAGCATTGTAACTAGCAGCGCAAAGATATCGCCCTCGAACACACCCGATGGTCGTAGTTTGACAGACTCGTCGACGACTCCACAGGACAGTGGAGATACAGAGCCAATTAGGAAAAAGATGACAGCGAACAGCGGCGTCGGCTTTGTTGCCAAATCAATGACCAAGAGCTCGTTGTTGAAAGAGGCACAGATCAAGGATCAGTTGCGGAAAGAGTTCCTCGCCATTCAGGAACGGGTCAAGGCCACGGAGTTCCTGCTTCCGTTCGTATTCTACGATGGTACAGACATGCCGGGAGGAGTCTGCCGGATGAAGAAGGGCGATCAAGTCTGGCTATTCCTAGACCGTGCACGAAAGGTTGGCGCTGAGCTGTCCAACAATGCCGGAAAGAGCATGAGACAATGGGCCAGAGTCAGTGTTGACGATCTGATGCTTGTGCGAGGTGATCTGATCATCCCGAATGTAAGATAAATCTTGATAGCAGTGGTTCACATGCTAATGCGTCGCAGCACTATGACTTTTACCACTTCATGGCGAACAAATCCATTGGATACTACGGTCCATTGCTACCTCATTCCGCGGAACCTACTTCGACAACACCAGCCGTCTTGTCAGAAGTCTCGACAGCTGGAGGACTTTCTGTACCCGATGCTGCGTCAAAAGCTGCGAGATCCCGCGATCAGCCTTCTACAACTCCCGATTCTCAGCTGGAAGGATACCAAGATGATCCAGGTCTCACAAAAGTGGTGGATCGACGCTGGTACGAAAAGAACAAGCACATCTTTCCGGCCAGTACCTGGGAGGATTTCGACCCGGAAAAGGACTACTCGACTGAAGTGCGCAAGGATGCACAAGGTAACGCTTTTTTCTCGCTGAAGTGACCATACAACGGACCGGGACTTGTCAAACTTGTCGGTCACGAACGAGGCACTCGCTTCATCTGCCCCGCTTGAGCATGAAGAGCCTGCAATAGGACATGGAGTTATTGAACGAGCGCCAAATACGTGGCGGCCATGTTCCAGCGTGCCGCTTGTGCAGAACAGCGCCATTGATGCATGCAACGCCATTGAAGCATGCGAGAAAGCTTGGGCCGCTGGACTAATCCGTCGAGTCAACGAGAATGGTGGTGTAGGATCTGGTCAGGGCACTGGACGCGGGATTTGCGGTACCTACATGCATCTGCATGTCTTCCGAACGCCGTGTCACCGTCAGCCTCAGCCCAACACAGATTCATCAAGCCTGCGGAGATCAATCTGTTTCCCCACGTGATCAGCGACTAAGGATTAACAAAGACGGTACGGTACCTGTACTCCGCATTTCGATTTTATGACGATTTATTGGACTTTTTCGTTCGAACAACGTACCACCACCAAGCCGTGCAGATTCCTCATCAGACCACCAACGCCAGTACAAGGCTGCTGACTTCCGACTGCATGCGCGCATCCCCAGTTGTCGACAGCGGCATGTCTAGACCAAAGGCAGCATGTCAAGGATTGTCGTGCTGGGTCTCGCTTAGTGCGGCCTGTTGGGAGAATCTCGCTTCGACAGGCCTTCTTCGTTGAGAAAGCGGTGCCTACTGTTGCTGTATCGCTGACATTGAAGCATGCGCATCACGGTATAGGTACGCAACGGCCCAGGCAGGCCTTGCATGATACGACAATGACAGTTAACCGTCGTGTGTCCAAGATCAGGGACCATCTGTTCTGCGCGACGCACCCATCGGAACGTAGCAGTACTATCGTAAGCATCACCCTGGTAATTATTTTGCCAAAACTCAGAGCGTAAGTTTCCCATCGTAAGTACCCCACAGTTTTCTTCCTTCGCTTGACTCCCCACCGTCCCTCCATGCAGTCAGGCAATAGTCAGTGTACTTCCGACGAGAATGCATGAACGGGATCTTCGTGCAAGATTCTGCTGTCGTTGAACATCCGTAAGTGAGTTCGAGAGCGTACGGGCAGGTAGGTATGAGGACTCGAGAAGACGATATAAGGAAGGTATGTGTCCTCCTGGAAATCGATCATCACCTTCGTTCAGATCAAGAGAAGCATCGGCGAGCTACCCTCCTCTCTGAACTTCACACTCGCTTCAGTAGTCTTCGTCTTCGCCTCGATCAGCCAAGATGTTCTCCAAGCTTGCGGTCCTCGCTCTCGGTTTCTCTGCCATCGTCCACGCTCTTCCTGGCAACAGCAACCCACCAGCCTACGGTGACTCTTCTAGCTCTTCTTCCACTACTACCACGAGCAAGAACAAGAAGAGCGCAGCTACTCCTTCGAGCAGTACATGGGTCACCTCCAGCTCTATTTCTGTCAGCACCAGTACTTGGGTCGTTCCATCTTCGTCCTCCAGCAAAGCGACCTCAAGCTCCAGCAGTACTTCGGTCGTTCCATCTTCGTCTTCCAGCAAAGCGACCCCAAGCTCCAGCAGTACTTCCGTCGTTCCATCTTCGTCCTCCAGCAAAGCGACCCCAAGCTCCAGCAGTACTTCCGTCGTTCCATCTTCGTCCTCCAGCAAAGCGACCCCAAGCTCCAGCAGTACTTGGGTCGTCCCATCTTCGTCTTCCAGCAAAGCGACCCCAAGCTCCAGCAGTACTTCCGTCGTTCCATCTTCGTCTTCCAGCAAAGCGACCCCAAGCTCCAGCAGCACTTCGGTCGTCCCATCCTCCTCTTCCAAACCGACTCCAAGCTCTAGCAGCACTTCTGTCGTCCCATCCTCTTCGTCCAAGCCGACTCTAAGCTCTAGCAGCACTTCTGTCGTTCCATCCTCCTCTACCACGACGACTTCATCTTCTGTTTCGAAAACAACAACGACATCTTCTGTTTCAAAATCTTCTTCATCTACCACGACAACGACATCTTCTGTTTCAAAATCTTCTTCATCTTCTGTTTCGAAATCTTCTTCCTCTTCTACTAAATCGACTCCATCTTCCTCTACCACGACAACAACATCTTCTGTTTCAAAATCTTCTTCATCTTCTGTTTCTAAATCTTCCTCTTCTACGACGACTACATCTTCTGTTTCGAAATCTTCTTCTTCTTCTTCTTCTTCTTCTTCCAAAACGACTCCCTCGACCACCCTAAAAACAACTTCATCAACCAAGAGCAGCTCCACGCCTAGCACCACCTGCAAACCAACTACCTCCTACAGTACTTACACTATTACAACCACTAGCGTCGAGAGCAAGCCAACGGCCGTTACTGTGATCAGCACGATTACTAGCACTGACTACTCCGTCGTGAGCAAGACCAAGGCCACCACGATCAAGTCCACGGTAACCAGCACGATCACAAGCAGCAGCCCGACCAGCAAGACTGTCAAGGTAACTCATTTACAATACAATTTCTTTACTCTAACGGGCTCTAACGTTTTTTCAAGGGTACTTCGACCTCGACCTATGTCTCTTGCCTCACACTGACCTCGACCTACCCATTCACTTCCACCTCCACAGGTTGGGTTTACGAGACTATGACCAGCAAGAGTGTCATCGACTCCGTGGGTCTGGAAACCGACACCTCCGTCAAGAGCAAACCAACGACTTACACCACTACTTACACCACCACTGAGACCGGCGGTGTCACTGCGACTATCACCCTCACTACGTCCAGTGCCGTGATTGCCAGCGTCTGCGCCACTGAGACCCCAGGTTGGTCTTACGGCAAGTAGAGCGGTGTTTGAGCCAAGCAAGCAAGCAAGCAAGCAAGCAAGCAATCGATGAACATGATGGAATGAAATTCGAAGCACACGCGTGGAAATTGGAAAGCAGGTATGGACACTCCTTTGAGCTGGAAAACAAGTACACATGACGGGAGAGAAAAGAACAGAACAGAACAAGCACAGATTGCGAGTGGATTTCATTTCGATAGCTACAGATTTATTTTCCTTGGTATAATATTTGCAGTTACGCTTGAAACTTGGTGTCCATGTGATATATACAGTCTGTTGGCCGAGGTGAGTAGTCCGATGGCTTACCCCTACGTTTCGTCCGAAGATCTTTTACACTGAGTAGCCTGTTGGACGTGTTTGGCCTCGCAAATTAAACAACAAGTATATACGTCTACCACCCATTGTGGCTTCGGCCCCTGGTGGTTGCTGTGACTAGAAAAGTTTGCTGAGCACCCGCTTCGTTTCCTCCGGCTGCTCTTTGCGAGTCTCTTCCCTCTCCGTTCGACTGCGCGCGATGTTCTGCTTAAACGTCCTCCGCCGCTCCTTCTCAAAGGTATCTTTGTCCGCTGCGCCCAGATCCGCGACCGCGCTCGACTCTGCGCCTTCCTGTCTTGCGGCTCGCTTCGTCTTGATACCCTGAATCATCTTGCCTCTTTCGACATCACGAACGAAATCTCCATCCTCTTTCCTGCTCCTACTGATCTCCGCACTTAACTTGGCAGCCCTCTCAGCATTCTCATTGCTGATTTGTTCCGTCAAATGATGCCACTTGAAGCCTTTCAGGTACTTGATATTCCACACGTCGTCGTAGTAGTAGCTTCCCTTCCGCCCGCCGATGATGTTGCCGTTCAGGATATTCGCGACCATCTTGGCGTCCTTTTTCGACACAAACTCCACCCAGCCATCGGTGTATGATTTCTTCTTGTTGCCGCCGGCGCGTACGCGGCGTTTGTGCTGCGCGTCGTCTTCGGGCGTTAGAAATATGCGGTTGGTGTCGCCGTGCGGTGTCAGGTACGTGCGCAGCGTGCTGGGTTTCATGAATGGCGGCACGCGCGAGAGGTAGACTACGCCGGTCTTGTTGGCTGCTCTTTGCGAGCGCTCGAGTTGCTTCGCAGTCAGGGGCTTTACAGTCTTGCGTCCACTGCTGGGCTTTTGAGCGCCGTCTTCGTCGAGATCAGATAGTGTCGAGGCGTTGGCTTGTATGGCTTCGGCTTCTAGTTGTCGGTTGGCCTCTTCTGTGTGCCCTGCTACATCATCGTCTTGGTCTTCTTCGGCTAGTTGGAATCGCGGTCGTGATGTTGGATCTTTGTCGAGCTCCTCATTGTCGGAAAAGGCGTCTTCGTCCTCCGATTCTTGGTCGACTTTGCGTCGTTTTATCGAGCGTCCGGCTAGAGCGCCTCTGCTTTCTTCTTGTGCTTCCGAGTCATATCCATCGTCCAGGTCTCCATCACTGTTGTCGGCTTCAAGCCATTCGTTGCGCTTTCTTGTTGCCATTGCCTCTCGTTCGACTATTAGGCGTACAAAAATGCAGATGGAGAATTTGGAGAAACAATAAAAGTCGTAATCTTATCACGATCATCTCCCATCTGCGGGGTAGATGGCGGATTTGGCGGACAAGATCGTCGTCCTTTCCGGGGGAAGAACAACGACTTCATCCCTTCAAGTGACAGCAGCAATGATCTTCTTGGTCTTATCAGAACAATCATTGGGCAATGCTTACCGACCACTGTTGTCGTTTCGCCGCTGCAAGAGGATGTGCGGTGCTTTACTCTTGTCGTTACATGCATGGTTGGTCGCTCCGAAGAAGTACATGTAATGTATGCCCGACGACTTATAGATATAGAAATGGTAGGTACAAGTTGACTGGTAGGTGGCTCTTTCCTCGAATTGGGACATCGCTGCCCATGATTATGAACAGCATCAGCGCCTGAGCTGTCTCTCTTGTTTCTATCAAACACATCATGGATCTCACACTGCGATGTAACTCTTTGAGATGCCGGACCCATCTTCATGATCGGGCGGTCGTAACAACATGCAGGTAAAGCTACCCTTGCCCTAGAATCGTCAATTGCTCTGACTATCGGACAGCCACATATTCTGCGAGCAATGTTCGGGTCGACTTGGACTAGCGAACCTACAAGGTGGCATGCGTATTTGCCCAGCGTGCGATACGCATCTCACAAACCCCGACGATGCCGTCTTGACCACGCTCAGACCATCCGAAGACTACAAGACCAGCGTTCTGAGCGGCCTCTCACCTGCAGTCATCATGGAATGCGCGAGTCGAGGCATGGCTTTCTTCCAGTACCAAATCACACAGGAATTGTCGGTGATCTTCAAACATACACACGTGGCCCTGTGCTAATCTGGCTAGGGTCTATCAAGAGCATATGAGTCGGGCTTTGACAGAAAGATACACTCAGCTCAATACCCAACTCGATAACCTCAGAAACGAAGCCAATACTGAGATTAATGACCTCAAGAACCAGCTCGCAGCGTCCCAGCATGACAGACAAGCGCTTACAAAGAGGAACCATGAGCTAGTGACTGCCTACAAGGAGAAGGTCTCGGCACAGCAACAGCTTCGACAACAGTATCAAGAGCTCAAGAGTCGAGTCAACGCTGTCGCGGTTGAAGATGCAGCAAATCACACTGTCGAGAATGTCGTTCAAGGGCTTGCCTACGGACATCGTGCTGGCAATGGTCGCGGTGCTCAGAGGCCTAATGCTCTTCATACACGCGCTCAACAATCTCCGACGATGTTCACCCATGGCCGGCAGGGAAGCGTCCATGGTGGAGGTCAGTATGCCTACCAGTTCAATGACCAGGGTAGGACTTCAATCCGCGTATGCAGAGTACAACATCACTGACACCACACAGAGAACATGCTAGGAGGAACCCCGCATCACCGTGACCGCTTCAATGGACCATCCTTTGACAACCGTCATCCTGTCGGAAGCCAGGGCAGCATCGCCCGCCCGACACCAACTCGGCAACCACTTGGAGCAATTGATCAGAATGCAGGCTATTCCAACAACAATGGCTACGGTCTGAACGCCGGTATGAGTGCCGGCATGAAAGTTGGCAGACAGGCAGGAGGTATCGCAAACCGGGCTACACCTGCTCCTCCGCGTGGGTTAGGAAACTCAATCCTCGGCATGCGTTGAGACCACATATACATATCACAATTGCGGGCGAAGCACAACTATTACTCGGGCAAAACGCTATTGATGAAGCTACTAAATGTTTCACATCTCCTGTTACATATCTATCTGTGACATTTTCAAGAACGGGACTCAGGCATCTGATGGGAGAGCATTTTACTGGCTGTCAGGCGAACACAAGACTACTTAGCCATGATAATCATCTATCGTGGCATCGTCAGCTTGTATATACATGGTGCTTCACATACTTTAACTCATACAAGAAATGGCGGTGTGAATCTTCGATTCGATGAAAGACTCCATGTATGCTCTGAATCCAATGGAAGTGCTATAGCACCTTATATCCTTACGATATACATGTATGTATGCGGCTACCTTCGTCTTGCGAAATGACGTCAAAGCTTGGACGACGTGCTTCGCTCATTCGCAAACACCGGACAATTGCAGCTACCGTATTCCGACAGTTTTGAGTTGTCTTCAACAATGGCAAGACTCTGAAGACCAACATCAGATCGGTGCATATTTCCAGGCTAGATAATGCTCCACATACGATTAGGCCGCCACCTCAGTCTCCTTATCCAACTTGCACAGACCAAAAACCTGACAATCACGTCCACGGCGACAGGAGGAACCCATTGGACGAACAAAATGGGGGAATACGAGTCCACGCCGCCGTCGTACCGCGAAACAAACAGCCATATCTTCTTCTACGGCCACGAATTGACTACGCGGTACTCCCGGCTGCAGAACTGGTACCCGAGCGTCTTCCACGCGGTCAACAACCCCGCGATACGTTTCTACACCGCCGAACACGCCATCATGCACGCGAAAGCGATTCTGTTCAGCGACCTCGCGACGGCGGAGAAGATCCTCAACGCCGCGACGCCGAAGGAGGCTGGAGCGCTGGGCCGCGAGGTCAAGAATTTTGATTCGAATGTCTGGAAGCAGAATGTTGATCGAGTGGCCGAGGAGGTGTTTTGGGCTAAGTTTAGTCAGGTCAGGGAATGTAGGGAGGCGTTGCTTGCGACGGGCGAGAAGGGGCTTGCGGAGGCTAGTCCGACTGACAAGGTGTGGGGGATTGGGTTCAGGGCCGATGAGGCGGAGGGCAACGAGAAGCAATGGGGAAGGAATATTGCTGGACGGGCGTTGGAGAAGGTCAGGACGAGGTTGAGGACTGAGGAGTGGTAATTAGATTGTCATTATTGTGTTCGTAATGAGTGGTATCGAACGATTCCTTCATTCATTTCATCTGCTCATGACAACGGGCCGCATTACATTGATGTGCCCAGTCAGCGGTTCGTCATCTGACCTTGTACCACAGCAATGATCCTTCAAGTCATATCTCGTCTTTCGACTCTCACTTGCGCATATCACGGATGTTTCTCTCCGCCTGATCGAAACCGTAAATCGGTCTTCCGTTCTGTAAAATGTTAATACCCACGTCTTAAGAACGTATGGAGGAAGCGACTTACCCTGTTCAGAATGAAAACAACGTCGGGGGTCGTGACAGTCTTGCGGTTTTGATGTTCTATTCATTGTGAGCTTCTGATCAGAAGATGCGTGCATCTGGACCACTTACCGACAATCGCACAAATGTCTTTCAGCATCTGAAGAGGTTAACAGATGATCAAGAGACGATAAAGGACGAACATACTAGTTCCAGGTAGTCTCTTAGCGCCTTGCGAGCATCGTCGTAGATGCCTGCTGAAATTCGCTTGACGCCCCCACGACGTGCGATGCGTCTGAGCATAGATTGTCAGTGTGAAACCGAAGACGTTGGCGGCAATGCTTGACCTACCTGATACTGCCCTTGGTAACGCCTTGAGTGTTGTCGCGCAATATCTTGCGATGGCGCTTTGGACCGCCTGTCGAAAGGCCATGCTTTCCTAAGCCGATTCCCTTGCCTTGGCCTTGGGCGATGCCACGACTGTGTCTCGAGTATGTCTCCTTGACAGACTTCCCTTTTCCAGGCATAATCGCGAAGGTCAAAGGTTGTTTGACGAGGCTGTTGTGGTGCGCGTTGGAATTGTTGGACCAGCTTGAATGGTTGCAGTGAAGGAAGCAAGTCGACCTTCTTTTTTGTGCGGGCTCGATTGACGTTTCAAACCAGACACGTGCACATTGTCGATCTTATAATATGAGGTCCTCAAGTGAGAGTGAAGGTGAGCTCAATGCGGTCTTCACATTCACCCGTGAGATGACCGCCTATCGCGACATAGGACGTGAACAGAAGCGCAAGCGATGACCGAAGTGACGAGAGATGATTCAACTGATTACAGTGTTGATTATAAATTGCGGCGCGTCTTGACTCGATAGAAGTTGTTTGGGATGAGATGCTGATGAGCAGGGTTGGTTGCGTGATTGGTGGACGCGTCGGTGGTGAACAATGGTTCACGCCGGGCGGAAACCACGAGGCAGCGGCGCGGGGATGTGGTCCAAGCGTTGATATATATAATTTATTCTTGGCCCAGACTTCAATTCTACAATCAAGTGAAGCCAATGAATCATAATCAGATTTCTATTGAACAAAGCTGGATCATCTTACAAGGCAGAATTGAAAGTACTCACGCCTATCGAAACAGCTGTTGCTTGTTGCTTTGTGGTAGGGAACGATCACTATGGCCGACGTCGATGAAGATGTAATCCCTCGGGATGGACCAGAAGCTGGAGACATAGACCTATCGGACGAGACACAAGACTTTCGGTTCCTGGCCAGCGTGTCGAAAGAAGACTCAAAGATCCCCAAGCGAGGAGAAAAAGATTTCGAGCCTCACTCCACCGCCCTGCAGTCAAACACACTCGCCGCCTCACGGCAAGCAATGCACGACGCACTGTCCTTCCAGCGCGTCCATCCACCGAAACGACACGAAGTCGCCGTCTACGACCAAGAATCTAACATGGCATACCTGGACGGGCCGCGGAGTACACTCTTCAAAAGCATGGGCAAGACCGCCTCGTCCAAATCCCACCCGAACAGGCTCTGGCTGCTGCCCGAAGAGATCCTCTACCTCGTCGAGCGCGGCACCGTCGACTGCCGCTGGCCGGCGACGGATGCCGAAGCAGACCCGCACGAAGGCCTACCGATGAGTCTGCAAGGCGCGTATGCAGCGTTCATCGGCCTCGCAGACGCCCACGACGACGGCCTGACCTTCGAGCGCTACTCCGTCTACGCCGGGCTCAAGCGCATGGGCTACGCCGTGCACCGCGCGCCGAGCTGGAACAGCGCCCGTCCGCCGCCGACGACCGCCTGCGTGCCGCCGCTGCCGAGTATGTGGCAGAGCCTGGGTCTCGCGGCGCATCGGTGGCGGGAATCGCTGTTCAGTAGCCGGCGCGCGGGCGATGCGAGGAATGGGCCTTTGGTCGGGAACGGAACGTATAGATCGTATGCCGATATCTACAGGTCGCTGGCGCTGGTGCCGTGGTACGATCCTGCTGCCCAGACCGCCGCGGACGTGCCTGCTGATCAGGGCTTGAGAGTCACTTACCATGTCTGGAAACCGAGTAATGCGACGTACAAGAAGTCGGATCCCGGCGAGCCTGATTTCCGAATCGCTGTGCTGGATGCTAGGCAGACCAAGATTCCTACCATGGCGGAGCTCAGTGGGTTGCTGGCGGGATGTCCGTACAGTCCACCGCAGGAAGGCGCGCAGTTGTACGCTAAGCTCAGAAATGGGTACAAGAACGTCATCTTGGCTATTGTTGACGAGGGAGTGACGAGCTATCTGAGGATTGCGGATGGCGGGTTCGGGAAACAGAAGCTGTACGGTCGTAGTGGACCTATTGCGAAAGGAAAGCGAGGTGGCGGTGGGAACAGACCCCAGGGCAAGAAGTGAAGTGACTGAATTGCAGGAATTGTATCTATACCGATCGAGGAGGAACAGAGAGGGACAGACACGTAAAGTAGGAATAAAACGTGACATATCGCGATGGGAATCGCTCGAGAGTACAGATGATACATTGTGCGCCAGAATGCTCCGTTACCGTGCCCACCGGACTTTTCCAACCCCAGCGCGATCCTGATAGTCTACGCCCTAACCAACCACTGGCTGTGCCCTGCCAAAACCGTGAACAAGGCCCAACCAACCCGTACAGTCACCCTCAAATCTCGGTCTCTTCGCCGCCAAACGCCGAGCGTAATCTCGGAAATCTACACCACTGACAAAAGCCGCCAGATCCTCAGCGCCAATCATGACCGTCGGCAGAGTCTTCGGCACCATCGATGCCGGTGGTGGCATCTGGTTCTGGCTGTGACTTTGCGTCTGTATCGTAACTTGACCTTGTTGCTGATGTTGTTGTGGTTGCTGCTGTTGCTGCTGTTGCTGATGGTTCGCAGCGTAGCCCGGCGCAACGCCATTCGTGTTAGCAGCCGTCCACCCTTGCGGCGAGTACTGCCCGCTATAACTCCTGAACCCTACTCCAGCGCCGGCGCCAGACACAGCTTGTCCCTGACCCGGTGCGCCGTTGCTGCTGCTGTTGTTCACGGCGCTCCAGCGCTCGCGGTCTCTTTCGCCTTCGCTCGTGCGCATGCTGCTGCCCAATGAGATGCTAGAGACATCCATGGAGATGGACTGGCGATGCGTGCCGTTCATTACAGGGCTGCCGACTTCCGAAGCTGAGGCCGTTGTGTTAAGTGTCACGGCACTTTCGCGGCGGTCCTGGGGATAAGCCGGCAGGGTGAACTCGGGCGACGCGCGATCTGGTTCTGAAGTGGAGAATCGAGACAGACTCGCGGCGAGGCGTTCACGACTCTGTGTTGCCATTGGAGACGCGAGGTGCGAGCGAATACTCTCGTGGACTTTGCTCGCGGGTTGTGGTGTTGCAAGGTATCCCGACACAAGACTGGCGAGGTATTTGTGTGTTGTGGTCAGTGTCCTGAGCAGTTGTGATGCCAATGGCAAACGGGCTACCATCGGTGCGAGGAGCTCGAGCGATTTCATTACGTCGATCGATGGCCCCTGAGGCGGCTGATTCTGTGATGGATCAAGGAACGGAAACTGTATGCTATATATGCCCATGAAAGCGGACAAATAGAGCGCGAATGCTACAACCGGCGTTTCGACGAGAACGTTCCATTCCTGACAAGTCTGCGCAAGCTCGACGATCGATCGTGAGGTTTTCATGCAGTTGTCCATACTCGACAGCCAGTCCTGGGATGGCTGCTCTTCTTTCGGACGCCAGGATCCATCTCGAGGCACTTGCTCATATCGGTCGCTCAAGCGGTCGAAGCGTAGAGGACAGACGGGCAGGTTGCTACGTTCGAGTAGAAGTTGACACGAACATGCAATGATGTGCATAAGCGAGTAGGCGGATGATGTACGGAGGTTGATGTGTGCGGACGTGTTCTGAGCATTGAGCATGTACTGTCGGGGTAATGTACGAGGCAAGCTGTGAGTGAAGTATTCCAACTGCCTCTTCAAATCAGACGAAGATGGTGCACTGTGAAAAGATTAGCTGGACATCCTATCATGTCGATGCAGATGGTCACTTACGATTTGCAGAGTTGATCTGTAGTCTTGCCGAAGATGTCCATGACTTCAACATACAGACTGCTGAGCGTCTCTCTTTCGCGGTCCTCAAAGACGTCTTCCGCAACCTGAGCATAGTTACGATATTCGTCTTCGGACAGGTTGCGTCGCCTGTCAAAGTCGATACAGTCGCGACGATGCATACCAATAGCCTTGCGTTTCTTCTCGGACCCAAGCGAGCCCTGGTTGAAGAGATTTGTCTCGACCTTGTTGCCGAAAAGAAATGCATGTTCACTCGTAGGAAGCTGGATATTGAGATATTCTCCTCGCAGAGTGGCCGGCCTGTACTTACCGTTGCTCATGTATTTCTCGAGCATGAAACAACTCCACATGGTGCGTCGACGGATTTCGTGTTTAATAAATGTCCTTTGTTCTTCAGGTCCAGAGAGACATCTTGTGAGGTCGAGAGATTGCGGAGTTTGCACTTCTTCGATCTGCAAGGAGAACGTGGCAGGTTCGTCGTCGAGCTCTGAATCGTAGTGAAGACCCATGGCTTGAGCAGATCGGATCGCCATACCAAGAAAAGTCCAGGCCTGGTCGCCTCGGCAAATGCTCCATTCGTAGAAAGATAACATTAACAAAGTCTGAACATGTTCGACGTCGCCTGTTGGACTCTCCACTGCGATACCTGTGACCTTGGCCCGCGCAAGAGCGGCGTACATTTCGGATGCGGCAAGGGGGCTGCTACCCGGAGCAGAAGCAAATGTCGATACGAGTTTTGGGTGGAACCTCGCAGTCAAGGCCAAGAACGACAGAAGGAACTCATCAGAAGCGGGTGGTCGTACTTGAGCAGACGCGTCAGGTGTTGGTTGCTTCAGAGGTTTCGAGAAGCTTGGAGGATGAATGAAGGGGAGATCAGTAGAGAAATGCCCTTGGAAGATGTCGAACTAGAAATGTCAGCAAGAACCGAAGAAGAAGCATAATCGAAAACGTACCAATTCCTGCCATACAGCAGGTGTGAGGAGGGACGGATCGAATGGTCGGGATTTCCCTGACGAGACCTGATCCAGTGGTCTGGCAAGTGACGCTCCGCTTGCTGTGTTTTTCCTCGGACGCTGTCTTCGTGGCTAGAGAGTGGTCAGCAGCTGTTCATCCAACTCGTGTCTGTGTGCATACCTCACTATCTCCCGTCTCGTCCACCCTCGCGCTAGAGCCCGTAAAACTGTCCTCTCTCCGTCTGCCCCCTGATACTGGCACAGGATATTTGCATTCTCTTCCGCTAGCCTCGCAAGATCGACATGTTGTGTTGACACCGCTGTTGACGCATTTGACCTTGCTTCGCCGACACCGGACACATGCGATTGAAGACCTCATTCTCTGCGCCGGCGCATTCCTTGCTGGAGTAGCCGGCGCAGTAAAAGCGTGGTCGGCGGGCTGTGGCTGATTTGATGTCTGGACGGACGACTCGTAGGTTGTCGCAGCCTCGAGCAGGCTAGTCCTGGGACTCTTTGGCGGATGTGGACTTGTATCCCCAGAATCAGAGGCCAGCGAATGTCGGCGTTTGATGGTGTCTCCAACCGGGTGCGGGGAGAGCAACGCCGAGAGAGGAAGAGAAGCTGAGGTCGTAATTGTGACGGTCGAGGAGGAAATGTTGGGCGACTTGGGGACCTCGAAGGCCTAGGTATGCGCTGATGTGCGGTTTGACACGACGCGTGATTAGTCTCAATCGAGCAAATGGTAAAGTCGATGGCTATGAGATCAGACCAACGCCAGGAGAGTCGTTTGGCTGTGGTGTATTTGGACAGGAATAGACAGTGGTTCAAAGTGCAAGTCTACAGCGGGACCAAAGAGCCGGTACAGGTCAAGGGGGAATGGAAAAGGAAAGAGCAGCACGAGGCATCGAACGTGTGACTGCGTCGGTGGGTGCCGTAGCCGTAGGCCATGGCTGAGGGTGGGCGGATGACATGACGGTAGTGACTGGCAAAGTCGGGATCTGAGTTGCCATGTTCCTCGGCCAGACCTTGGGGGAGAAGAGAGCGATTCGAGACGCTAACGATGTTTGTTCGTGGTGCCGGGTGTTTGTGGGCGGAGAGTGAACCGAGAGAGACCGACAACGGCAGACAAAGGGCGAACAATGGGCAAAATGGCGGAAGAATAGGCTCAAACGAATCAGCCACATGGCTCCAGAATGACAGGCAAAGCTTGGAGACTCCTCTTTTCTCCGTACTGCTCCATGTTCGTCTCCGTATCCGCCTCCGTAATGCCCCCACTTTTGAGTAATGGATGTGGGAAAACGGTCGCGATCTCGTCTGTGTGTCGTGCCGAAGAGAGAGAAATCCGCCCACTCCACTGCCGGGAACATAGCCGAAATCTCCTGCCTCCTCCGCTCTCGTTCCTTCCACTTGCTTGGCTGAAGCGTTCCTTCGCCTAAATTCCAGTCGTGCGTCGAACTTGACCCGGGCGCCTCGAGCGTGGCCGAGCGAACAATGTGCAATTGTGCTTTGCTGACTCAATATTTGGAGCGCACTGCGAAGAGACTCTTTCGCGGTCCGACATAGCAAGTGATCTGCGGCATGCTGTACTGCGACATTGTACGCCAAAAGACAGAACCCCCAAAAACCCAAACTATTCAGTGCCGATCGGCAATCGTTTTGAGCCTCGAGCATCTGGCGGCTAATGGTGGATGTACGTGGGACCTTGCATACCACACCACACTCGCGCGGGCTCGTCCAGTAGTTTCAGCGATCGAGAATGCACAGTCTCTCCCGGTGTTCAGGATGCCGTGTTTTGCCGTGCTGTGCCACGAGTGCTTGACTCGGTGAACAGCATGTCACTGGACCTTTGTGACTCGCTACTTTCCAGTTGTTGTCATCAAGAATATGGACCCGTGCGACATGTAGTCCATTGACTCCATTCCAGAAAGATGTTAATCGCGATGATGAGTCGTATTCTCGTCAAAAAGGGCCGAAGAGTCTGTGCAGAAGAGCATCCTGGCTTGGTGAAAGCTGCTGTAGGATAGTGCTCCTTTGATTTCCTGCTCTGAGGGTTCAGGCAAAGCGTTCTGAGTCCAGTGAGCCGAGCATACCTCTTCCAGTGAGCATCCTTGCGTTCACTTTTCTGTTCTGGACACGGAACGCATTGCTGTAGCTCTTGCAGCAGTTCGTTCTTCTTTTCGGCAGATGCCGTCGCAAGCGGCGCGGCGTTTCTTGCATTCTGTGCAGGCAATCGGCCAATAAAGGTGTGATGACTTGCCTGATGTAGTCGATATCAGGGTTCGCGATGTATAATGGCGCGTGGGTCATTGCGTACTGCTGGCATGAGTCGTGAGTACATGTAGGGCCGCTTCGGTATTGTAACGGCATAGATCATAGATCGTGCCGTGAGTGTGGTTTGAAAATATGACAAGAATGGGAGTTACATCTGGCCCTCAGAAACGCGCCTTCCACGTTCTGCTCCTCACCAAGCTCTCGTCTCTCACTGACTGTCTCACACATCAGATGGATGTTTGTATTCACTGAAGTGACCAGAGAGTAGCGTCGACGTCTTATACGTGTAGCCTTCGGAAATCCTCCGTCACAACTCGGCATGCCGTCCAATTTATTCCACCGAGGCAAGGGATGGACGTCCCGAAGACAAGTCACATACGATGTACGCATCCTTCAGCGAGGTTTCAGACCTTTGCATTGACCAAGACAAGACAAGTCACTGCGGTACGTTATAAGGATGATTGCGGGACGTCCTTTGACTGGATGATTTATATTGGCCGTGGGTAGGACGATGCAAGTTCCATTCACATTCCTTCCCACAGCGACCCACGTGCCAGATCTCAGACCCTTTACGTACTACCCGGACCGCCCAGGAGAGCGAATCGCCTGACAATCGAACTTCCAATCTCGTCGTATTCTAGCAAAAGTCAGTTGTGATCGGTCGCAAATATATGAATAAACATTGTCTTACCTTGCTTGGTATGGCAATAACTGCGGAACTCGGGCGTCTGACCGAGAAGACTACCGCCAAACCATGGGCCGTGCCGTTGTCGCTTGTGTGTGATGACCTGAACATCCAATCCACCACTCTTGGCTCCACCACTCTTTGCTTCCGAGGCCTTGATCCTTGCATCTACCAGATGACGGATGTCTCGCTGTAATCTCCTTCCGAAGTTTTCGTACAATGTCGATCCACCGGACAAAACGATGTTCTTGTAGAGGCCCCTCCTGACATCAATCGGCGATGTTTGAATGACTGTGTCGACTATGCTTGGTAGAGGGGTCAAGAAGTCGGAGCTGTAGATCTCTGGGTTGAAAAAGATTTCAGGTGCCAAGAATCTCTCGTATCCGACATCGACTGTAGCGGACCTGCCGTTGGCCTGGTTGACTGTGTACTTTTGGAACCGATCGGGCTCTCTGTCGTAGCGCGCAAACTCCTTGACGATATCTGGTGAAACATAGCAGAACTCTTCCTTGATCTTCTCCGCCGTCTTGAGCGAGCTGTCAGGCTCTCCGCGGTCTCTCAGCAAGCTTTGTACGAAATATGTAATGTCGCGACCAGCGATTGGGATACTCTTGATTGAAGATCCAATGACATAACCTTCGGCGACCGGAATGACGTGTGTCACACCCTCTCCGGAGTCGATGACAGTTCCTGTAAGAGATCGATCCTGGACTTTCGACGAGGTCCAAGAGGCGGCAAGCGCAAGGACGGCTTGTACGGCGATGTATAGTCCTGCGACTCCGAAAGATTCGAACATGATCTCGGCTGTGTTTTCTCGGTTCTCAGGTGGGTTGAGAGGCGGTTCGGTAAGAAGGAAGTAGTGGTCCTCTGGCTCCACTCTCAGATACTTGAAGATCGAGTTTGACCAGAAGCGCTCCATGTGGTCCTGTACTCACTTCATTAGACCCTCTCCATTATTCCTTTACTCGCAGTCCAAGGCAGCTTACCCAGTTCTCAATCTGACCATGTCTGATGGGATAGTGAATGCCGTAACCTTGGGTTGTCAGCCATATGTACCATATGCAGCTTTCGTCTCTTGCTTCTCCGTACCTGGTCCACTGGCGGCAGCGAGCGCCTCGTCTCCGATGAAGAAGTCGAGATCCTCGGTGCCTCGTTTTCCCGACAGATGTCCACCAGCACCAGCTCCTCCTGTCAAGAACGATGGTTTGTTTGCGACAGCTGGACGCCCAGAGCCAGAACCTCCGCCTGCTGTGGGACCCTTCGTAGCAATGGCGGTCGGAAAGACGAATGAGGGGGAATCGTTACCGGCGAACCCTGGAAGACAGTATCAGTATGACTTGCTCAAGAGGCGTCCTTTAGGTACCGACCTAGCTTGGAGTAACCGGTACCGCTAGAGAATGTGTCAGTATCTCAACCATGCCAGTTCGTTCGATAGCTCTTACTTGTCCATGACAACGGCCGGAGTTTGGTTTGCCATTGTGGAGGCGCGCTTAGTTTTCCGGGCCTTGTTGGCAGTGTGTAAGGTTTAGCTTTGGTTGAATGTCAAGATGTCGAGTTGCGATCACAAGCAGAGAGTTGACTGACAGACAGACAGCGATGGTATAGAGACCTACAGGTTGGCGTCAGTCGACGTTACGGCGCCAAGACCACGCGACGGAGCACCCGCACAAGGCCGCCGCATTGCCCCGCCATTTCGTCCCCGACTTCCCATATCGGTGAATGTGAAAGCACTTCCGACTTAATCTTGAACTTCCTGGTCTCAACCAAGGTGACGGAGTGAACTCAGCTGAAGCAGTCTGGTCGAAGCAACACCGTCCCTTGTAGAATGGCGCGGGCAACAGTAATTGTAGAGCAAACCCAAGGCGACGAACGCGTCTCCCAAAATGAAGTGAGGATGACCCACAGTCAGGTCGCTCCTTCGCATCAGAAAACTCATAGTTTCTTCAGGTGTAGGTGCAGGTGAGGTCAGTCGGTGCTGCCTAGGTACACTCCATTGTTCATCCACCTGCATCCACGTCCTCATTCGAAGCCGCTCGACCACAGTCTCACTTTACCGTGGTCATTGCTTCTCATCTCGACGGGGTTCATTGCTCATCTTATATTCCGTCAACGACATATCGTTCATTCTTTCGAGCAAATCATCGTCTTGACGAGCAGCTGTTCGCCTTCTCCATCCTTTGGCCGATCAACCTACGTTTCCCCAACCAGGTCCGAACCGCTTCCTGTGCATTTTATGGGCCTGTAATTTACCACCTACCTACGCACTCCACCCTCTGATCATTCAGTCACTTCTGCTTCTGCCCAAATCGACATCAGACCTCGAGCCAACTGATTTCCGGTCAGGCACGAACCTTGAGCTCGCCGACGGAGACCACTGAAACCTGAAAAAAAAAGAGGAGGCGCCGCGTGATTCTTACTTCGGTTTGAGACTGAAGCGTTGCTCTGAGGCCAAGATGTTCCGTTCCAAGCGAATCACGCGTCTCGGCGACACACCGTGTATCTTCGTACATGCAGGGGCGGGATACCACAGTGTTGCAAATGAAAAGATTCATCTGCAAGCTTGTGTTGAGTATGTCACTTTCACATCAAACCACGCTTTCAGACCCATACTGAGACCTCGACAGTGCGGCCAAAGCAGGCATGCTTTTGCTTCGAAATGGTGGTTGTGCTGTTGACGCCGTCGAGATCGCAGGGAAAGTCCTCGAGGATCGAGAAATCACCAATGCAGGATACGGGAGTAATCTCGCCATTGACGGCACTGTCGAGTGCGATGCTATCGTCGTCGACCATCACGGCAGGAGCGGTGGCTGCGGAGCAGTATCTCGTATGTCTAGACTATAACGCTCATCCACCACCCTGACTTACGTCTTGCAGAAATCCGCAATCCCATCTCGCTAGCTCGCCTGATCCTCGACCACTCCTCGAAAGCGCTTAGTCTCAAAAGGGTCCCTCCCAACCTTCTCATTGGCCAAGGTGCGACAGATTTTGCGTATGAGCAGAACATGCCAGTCTTGCCTCATGATGCACTCGTCTCCCCAGCTGCAAAGGATCGTTGGTTAAGGTGGCGGTCAGATATGTACCATGCCGAATCTCGCTCCACCGGGAGTCACAGTCGCAGCAGTCACTACGACTTTTCTTCGAATTCCGCACCGGAACCTTCTGCGCTGAGGAAAAGGACAAGGGATGAAGATATTAGGCTCGCCCATACACGCGCCATGGAGTCTGGAGTCTGGAATGAGGCCCAACCCCTGTCTCCTCCGGCTTCCGACAGCCCTAGTGTCATTTCTGCTCGTAACGTTAGCGGCTCTTCTAGCCGGAGCACGAGCTCACCAGTTGACATGAATGAGTATGAACTGGATTTTGATGGAGATGACGACGGAAGCCGCATCGACCCCAGAGGTCCCCCGAGACCATACTATACGAGTGGGGCAAACATGGTTGATCCTCAGCTCTTGCAGCAAATGCCGGGAATGAACGACGGACATCAAGCTCTACTAAACACTCCAGAGACCGAGGTTGAGATGAGTGACCTCGACGACTTTGAGGAACGTCCTTCCCGCTACCGTCGCGACGATCGTTCAGAGTGGCACGACGGCTCGTCAGGCTCGGAAGATAGTTCTTCGACCACCACTTCCTTGCAACTACCATCACTCACTCCTAGCCCTCCAGGAGGCGTTTCACCCACAATGACCCCGTCTGTAGCTTTGCAAACCTCGCTAATCATTGAATCGCCAGAACGAAACAGGCTGGAATCGTCTACCTCAACCGGTACATCGTCAATCGATCATGTGCTCGACAACACGCATCTTCCCGGTACAGCAAAGCCACACACTGGGAAACATGAAGATCTTATCACGGACACTGTCGGTATTATTGCAGTCGATGTTTTCGGCAACGTCGCCTGCGGCGCATCGTCCGGTGGTATCGGCATGAAACATCGTGGAAGAGTTGGACCGGCCGCATTGAACGGCGTCGGAGCGGCAGTCGTACCAATTGACATCGAAGACAAGACACGCACCTCGATCGCTGTCGTCACCAGTGGTACGGGCGAACACATGGGAACTACCATGGCCGGTCATCTGTTTGCTGAAAGACTCTACACTGGCTTGAGAAAGGTTCGAGGTGGAGGTTTCGCCGAGGCAGACAATGATGAAGAGCTCATCAGGGACACTATTGAGAACGAGTTCATGGGTCACGCAAGCGTCAAGGCAAACTCACAATCTGCGGCTGCCATCGGTCTCTTGGCCGTCAAAAAGACGAAGGAGGGCACATATCTGTACTTTGCCCACAACACGGATTCGTTCGTAAGTAGGGTACATTGCTCTATTGGTAACCTGCTAACTGTTCCCAGGCGATAGCATCGCAGCACGCCGATGAGGCTCAGCCGACGTGCACCATGTCGCGCGGCGCTGGCAACGGTGCAATCGCTCAAGGAGGACGAGCGATTCGCCGGAGAAAGTCTCGTGGTTGATCAATCAATCGGGATGGAGTTTGTCGGTCTCTGGCGACCTACAATTGACGACTTTTGGGAGCATAAGAAGCGGCTTCAAGCAGAAAAGCATGGTCGGCATTGCTTTTGGGGTGGGTTTCTCTCCTGCATTTCCTAGCATTTCGGCGAAAATGGGTTGCTAGACAGACGAAATTTAACGGCCTTTCCACTAATTCGCCTGTGTCGTGCATGAATTGTCCAAGTCGTCTAGGCCCAGCACGAGTATAGCTGAGCGTTGCCCTGGTCCGTTGAAACTACAGCTGCAATCAGATCTTAGCTCCACGACAAGTCGTTACTCAGATTGAAATCGGCGGATCATCCTCCAGGCGTATCTGGACCACTCATCGGCGTCTCAGCGCCTCCAGTCTTCTTCTTCTTCCCCTTTTTCTTTCTCGGCACAACCACCGGCTTCGTACCATAGTTCGCCAGCTGCAGTGCCGTGCCGCATGTCAAGCACTCGTTATCCTCGAGCGGCTCGCAGAAGATACTCAAGCAAATCGAGCACACGAAGCCAACATCGACGACTTTCCTGTGACAGAAGCAGGCGGCGCGAAAGTCGACGCCTTCACCCTCACCAGGCAGCACGAGGTGCTGGCGCGCCGACTGATCCGGCAAGTACGCCATCATCAGGTACTGCAGCAGGCCCTTTTTCTGCTCGGCGGTGGGGGCGATGTAGACGCCGCCGGTGGCGTCGGCGGCTTGTTGCAGGAAGACGGTGTCGCCGGCGAGTTTCAGGATGTCGATTGGGATGTGCAGGCGCTGGCAGGCGAAGATCGAGTTCATGATCGGGATGTACTGCGAGGCGAGATCGCCGGAGACGGAGACGATTAGGACGCGCGACGTCAGACCTGTTGTTGAGGACGTGGTCGTGCCGTCGGCGGAGGCGGACGTGAAGATGCCGGCTGTGTTGCTTGTGTTGGCGGATGTGCTGGCTTGTGAGGGTGAGGTCAGGGTTTGTTTGGATATGTAGGTGAGGGCCATGGTTAGCGCGCCGGAGATCATCGTTGATGGTGTGGTGGAGACGTCTGAGGACGAGGTCAAGGAGACCAGCGAGCGGAGGTTGTCTGTGATGGCGCGCTCGACGTGCGCGAACGGGCGGTATTTGTTGGCGTCTTCCTGTGGTGCAGCCTTTGTTCCTGCGTCTTGCATCTCAATGTCTGTATTGCCGTTGCTCTGCCCATTTCGTGTCTTGCTCTTTGGTAGTACTGGTGTTGGATAGAGGAATTGCGCTTTGTGTGTATGACTTGCTACGACTGCGACTTTGTTCGCGTGGTTGATTGCGATGTGAGCGTTGATGAAGACGAGGAGATTTGCGACGACTTTGGAGAGGGGTAGTTCTGATCTGAGCAGAGCCCAGGCATGGGGATTCGTGTCGAGGATGATGGTCAGCAGTGAAGGCGGTATACCTAAACGATCTTTAGGCCTGTGTCTATGTCATAGGCTCGAATGAACAAAGCATACCAGAATCCGTCCCCGACTCACGGTCTGTCGCATCGACCGCGTTCATGATGCGCTCGAGTCGTCAAGCCTGACTAACTCTCGGAAAGACACACCTCCATGAAGTCTGGAGATCACACTACGCCCGCTGTAAAATCACCTTGCCGGTCTGACTCACGTGTATAATTCTCTCAATCGCAAGGTGACGTCGGAGGAAAGTCCGGGGAAGTTGCGCTGATTTGCGCTGGTGTTCGGTTCGAATTCCACCTGAATTCAAGACAAGCCGAGTTCGAAAAGTTCAATTGTCAATAATCACAGACCGGGCGAAACGATGGATCATTTCTACCCGATAACATGACAATATGGCACAGCTCTCACAGGCAGGAAAATCCGCAAAAGAGCGCTTTCTCATCGCGGCTTCTGAGCGCCTGATAACGTCGTCGTCTACGGTTTCTGCTCGTCTCGGAGGCCAATATCTGAGCCTCGTTGGCGATGATCGTAACAAGTCTAACAACACTGCTCAGTGCAGAGGTTGTGGCTCTCATTTGATCCCCGGTTGGTCATGTAAGAAAGTCGCACAGAACTCTTCTGCAAGGATTGAGAAGCGCAAAACCAAGACGGCGCAACAAGCGTCGGAAAGATTCAACTCTCCCAAATTACGATTCCTGCAGTGCGATCGGTGTGATACAAGGACACCAATCTCGGGTTCACGGAAACCTCGACGACCCAGACCAGTGGCTTCACTCGTGCAGGCGTCAAAGACAACAGATTTGGCCGCAGTCAACAATGCTACACCAGTCATCTCTACAGGAACAACTTCTGAGCCGACCACCAATCCGGTCATATCAAATATAGTAGCGGAACCGGACGCCAGAACCACGGAATATCCAACCACATCGAAGAAACGGACTCGCACCAAGAAAACGAGTGGTTTACAAGCCCTACTCGCGCAGCGAAAGGCCGATGTCAAAGGACCAGGTCTCGACCTGATGGACTTTATGAGAGGTGCTTGATGCTGGTCGGAAGGAGCAGAGCAAGTACAGAAAGCCGACAAGGGCAGTTGCGAGCGATTCGGAGCAGTATACTTTCCTGACCAAAGTCGATGCTGGGAACCATCTGACGCCATCAAAGCAACTCGCAACGATACTCTTGAACTGGTTTCCTCATATCAAGTCTTTGTCACGGCCCAGACGCTGTGTGACGATGCGCCAGGGCCAAAGCATATCTAGCACACGATGCTAGTATAGCACAGTACAACCACGACCATCGAGTTCAACTTCAACCTGAGATCCGCGGAGATGAGGATGTACGCCGAACGACGCCCTGCAAAGCCTGTTCTCAAACACCACGCACTGGTTTGCAACGCGTATCACAAAGTCGATCACGCTCTGGCGCGGGGTGACGACGCTCGAACCAAGATACGTCGCGAATTAGGAGTTCAGCCACCAGTCCGAGCGAGTGGTACTGTAGGTACAAGCCTCGGTTGCACATGAGTCTGGAATCCTGGAGAAGGTTACATGGAGAAGGTTACATGAGCTGGTCATCTTCAGGCGCAGGTACGGTGACTCGACCAAAGTACTTGTGGGATGACGACTTCAAGCCAGATTAGGGGGGCGAACGTTGTATCCTGTTTCGAACCGTTCGGTCACTGGATGAGATGGTGGGTGAGACTCCCGTGCGAGGAGAGTCGCCTTTTTCTAAACCCTAGTGTGATCAGAAGTGAAGGCAGAAGAGCTATTGTCACACCAGAAAATACTTGAACAGAATAATATTCACGACCAATGGATGAAGTAATGAGGGACATAACAATTTTCTTCAATTCATTAACTATGTATCATAATGCTCGCTGTAATGCTATTCATTCTGAAGCGAGCTGCGTCGGACACCCTAGTAAGTACCAAGAGCGTAGTTCTCAGCGGTGTTACCAGGGTACTGGTCGAACTGGCTCTCGTCAATGTTCTGAAGCTGAGGGCAGTCAAGAGACTGGGTGATGCTCTCAAACTGGGCGCCGAGACCAGACTGGTTGAGAGCCTGGGCGACGTCGTCGAGGGTTCCCCTAAGGACGTCGGGCAGGAACTGAACTGTCGCCTGGTAGGCAAGGCACTCGGCGTTGTTGTTCTCGGCGATGTTGCCGGCGTTGTAGACTCCGCCGCTGTAGTCGGATGGGTCAAGGCCGACGTAGCTGTTGGTGGTGCCGGTGTTTCCACCTGGGACCAAGAACTCTGGGTGCTGCGCGCCCATTGCTTGAGTGTCGAGGGTGAGGCCAGTGATGCCGTATGGGTCGGCGGCGTTGCGGGTGTACCAGTTCTCTGGAATACGCTCCCAGCCCTCGGTGTAAGTGAAGTTGCCATCGTCGCCGGTGATAGCGAAGAAGGATTTCAGGACTTCACCGTTGAGGTAACCCTCTGGGTACTCCTCACTCTTGTTGCCCATGTAGCGGTAGATGAAGGTGTACGCAGCTGGTACAACCAGAACACCAGCGAATGGTGGGTAGAAGAAGTATGGGTTGTTCTCGATGGATTGTTGGAAGCGGTTGACACGGTGGGTGGTGAGGACGTCGAGGTCGTAGCTGTCGTCGGCCTTTCCGAGGTCGTACAGCGCCTGGAACTGGCTCATGACAAGCTTGTAGTCGTTGCCGTACTCGTAGAGGTCACCACGAGTTGGAGAGCTGTCACCCTCGTACTTGTTGTGTGAGCCACTGATTCCCTGAGGTGTGCTGAGCAGAGAACCGATGCCGTTGACGGCTGCATTTGGGCCACCAATGGACCAGCTAGTGCCGTCACCATCGACGACAGCACCGTAGACAGCCAGGAATGTACCGAGGTCGGCGCCCATTCCAAAGACGTATGCGGTCTGACTGACAAATTCTTGGATGGTTGCAACACCGTTGTGTGGGAGGTAGCCGTGGTTGGCCATGGCGTTCAAGCCAGGGCATGGTCCTCTGGCATCGCCTGGGCCTGGTGGGACGAAGGCGTGGTCGCCATCGACGGGAATGAGCTGGTCAGTGGAGAAGCCGACCTGACGCTTGACTCTGTTCATGAGGGAAGCGCCCTTCTCGGCCTCACGAGCAGCGATCTCTCGCTGAATACTTGGGAAGGCGTTGGTGCCAGCGACCAAGCCGAGTGTGAATAGTGTTGAGATAGAAGACTTCATCTTGATGTGTGTTGTGAGGTAGATGAGGTAGGAGTGAAGTGAATTGAGATAGAAAAGAAGTACTTTGATGTGAGACCTACATGGTCCTTATATGTAATCTGACATATCCATGGAAATCAGCGTGAAGCCGAGGAACTTGGTGAAATGTAGTGGATGATCAACACAGACGTTGATGGTTCAAGATTAGTATGGAAAGAGATCAGCAACGCAGAGTCGACGATGGAAGCGTCGTAGAAATGGACAAAACATGATTGGTCAACCATGAAGAGAGGTCTGTGTTGCAGACGCTAACGATGATCATCTGGGGTACTTGACCGGACATGGCTCCCACGGAAAGTAAAAGGACGAAGATCATTTGCCCAATGCGTGCAAGACAGACCAAGGTCGACTAATCAGAGAAAAGTGTAAGGTACGATTCCGAATTGGCAGGGGATCCCCGCAACCGCTTCGAGGGACCTCGAATATGGGGGCGACATGCGGGGTGGCATTGCAGATCGTTGAGCTGTTTGCATTCATGCGAACTCTGCTGTCAGTCAGTCCCTGCGCTTCGTCCTTTCACTGACAGCTGTCACAGCGATCAGCCAGCATTCGAAACTTGTGCAGCTTTTCGACAGGTGTGCGAAACGAGGCGTCTTGCAAGGCATCATAGCGTTGTCCAGAATTGAGACTTTGTGACCTTGAAGCGCCGCATTCGTCTTCAATCCAGACTGCGAAGGACCATGGTCTACTTGACGTCGGTGGTGTTTTTAAGCTCCGAGTTAAGCTTGAACGGTGGTGCCGGACGGGCGGCTTTCTGACTCCCAGTGGTCGGGAGACATGACTCGACATTTGGTGCAGAGTGCCCAGGCGATTAGGCCAGCAGAAACATCCGAAAAACTGTCAAGATCTGCACGGGTGTGACAGACCAAAACCCTGCTTGTCAAAGTCAGATGTTAAGCCTTGGATTAGGGAGTGTGGCTGTGGACAACCACCGAGGCACGGTTTGTGGTTACAGCATTGTTCAGGGGTCACTGAACGATAGTTCGAAGGAGGCTTTGTCGAATGACCTGAAGCAGCCACCGCTTGTTACAGCCGGAGGATGTTTGTCGTCACTATTTCCGGTCGAGCACAGAAAAGGACCAGGTAGCTTTGTACTTGGTATGCGAAGGAAGCCAATGGACTTTTGCCAAGACTCGGTTGATTCTCGGCCAAGACCGTTCATGGCGACGACTGTCTCGGTGCACGGCACGCTCCATTTGCCTGCACACCAAAGCACAATTGTTTGACCGTAAAGAGCGGAACCAGTGCGCAACAACCTGAAATTAAAGTTAGATTCACCCTCGATTAGTCGAACAGCATCTGCGGAGAGCCGACGCATGTTTGAGTGAGCGGCTGACCTCTCCCTGGAAGTATCTGCTGTGTCGAGCCTCGTCTTGCTCGGGGAAGATCTCAAACCCCATAGATGGCATTCCGAAAGAGAAACATCGTTATTGGAGGATCTGCACGAGGGGAGGATCAACTGAGTGCAAACAAGGCTCAGACACCCACACAAAACGTGCCTGGCGTTCGTCCATCACCTTTGACAGGTCAACCAACAACTTCGACGGGCACGTGGAGTCTTGACAATCTTCTCGGTGGTCATGCAGGTCTCCCGTTAGGATCGCTGCTGTTGATCGAAGAGAGTGGCACGACCGACTTTGCGGGTGCTCTGGTGAGATTCTATGCCGCAGAGGGTGTTGTGCAGAATCAGACTGTACATGTCGTCGGCGTTGGTGAGCAATGGACCAAAGAACTACCCGGCATGATCGGTGCCGCAGACTCTTCGACAGATGCGAAACAGTCCAGTCGAGTCAAGGTTGATGAGGAGAAGATGAAGATTGCTTGGAGATATGAAAGGCTTGGTCAACATGACGCGAATCGACCGGGAAGAGGTGTGTGTTCGTCCATAGTCATTCTAGCAATCCTAATCAATCATTTTATACTTGTGCTGATGTTCGTTCTCTGCAGTAACCCCGAATCGCGAGGTGCCAATTTCCACAGAGCCCCAGACCGCTGTCGATGACACCTCTGCTGCATTCTGTCACGCATTCGACCTGGCCAAAAGGCTCACCATACCACCTTCGGCCAATATCCACCACATTCCTATAAGCCTTGCCGCCTCTGCTTCTGCATCGCCCTTTTCAAACGTCCTCCAGTCACTCGTAAAGAGCTTGCAACAATCCACGCCTACCACCATACACCGCTTGGTAATCCCGACGATACTATCACCAGCACTCTACCCTCCATCGGCCGGTCACCCTCACCACCTCCTGCAATTCCTCCACTTCCTTCGGTCGCTCCTGCGTCAACATCCAACGCGCTTGACGGTCATGGTAACACTACCATCCGAGCTCTATCCTCGCTCGACAGGCTTGGTAAGATGGGCCGAGCACATAGCGGACGGCGTGATAGAGCTAACGCCATTCCCTCACCTGATGGACGCGAGCAATTCACTTGCCGAATCCGGAGGAGCTCGCGCCACCGAGGACCAACCTCAGGGCATGCTGAAATTTCACAAACTACCAGTGACGACCGAACGAGGCGGCGGTGGTTCGGGGTCTGGCATAGGTGATGACTTGGCTTTCACCCTCAGTCGTCGGAAATTCGTCATTCGCCCTTTCAGTCTGCCGCCAATGGAGGGAGACACGGACGCTCAAAAAGGCGCTCCGTCCGGCGAAGGCGCGATTGGGAAAGCGACCAAAGTAGATATCGAGTTCTGAATGCACAATGCGGTATCATTTGTCGTCTTCGTCGTCGTGGCCCTCGCGGTGCATCATGTCTTCCATCTCGATTGACTCCCAGCCGCCTTGTCCGGCTCCGGAGTACACATTGCGAGCGTAGTTCCGTCCGTAGCTACCGTGACGAGGGTTCATTGTCACTCCACCGAAATGTGCCCTGATGCCATCGCCCATGCACGATGAGAGAGCAAACCATACTAGATCGGCTTAGCAAGTGCTTACAACGCTTCAGGTCATGCTTACCTAAGAGTAGTAGAAGTGGTATACCGAAAAGTAACAGCAATATGAGCAGAATGTCCATGGTGGAAGCTCAACAACAGATCGATGCAAGTTGGTTCCGCCTCGCACGAGGTGTCGTCGAGCCAGTCCCCACAGAAACGCTAGACTCTTTCAAGCGATCTCGGCTGGGCGTTTCTGCATAAAGCTTTCACAAAATAATCATGACAGGGACTGTCACACAGTGAATATGACGCTCGACCACGGGACTTCTTCATGATACTTGTAATTCTTCTTCATTGTCAGTCTATCCTACATATTGTGCCCAAGATATCGTACAGATTGAGGAAACTTTGAAGCACGATGCTGAGCCCCCCGTGCTCATCTCAAACTATATGCCGTCAAGGTACCAGCAGCAAACATGGCAGCGACACTGACAATGCTCGAAGGAGCGAAAGCGCTCATACCACTGATGCCATGGCCAGATGTACAGCCACCTGCAAGTCTCGCACCAAAGATCATGACCACTCCGCCCCAAAACGCAAGCATTTGTTCAGTACCGGTTGCAGAGACGTGTGCAGTCGACATGTCCGGCCAGCCGTGCGACAGTAAGCGTGCTCCGAGGAAAGCACCGCCTACAAAGGTCACCGCCGGTGTGAACAGCCTCGCAATATAGCCCTTAGTTGTCGCTGTGGTATCCTTCTGCCCGCCGAGTTCCTGGATCCAGCAACTGCAATCTCCGTACGCTGTCGACATACCGACGGATTGTTTGCGCAAGACCATAGAGGCTGCTTGCGCGAGTCCGATGAGAAGACCTCCAGTGACCGGGTCCACGATGCCGATAGTAGCTTGACCTCTGCTTGGGTCAAGCATCATTGCGCCTCCGATGACAGCCGCGCACATGAGCTCCCAGCCGGCGAGCATGGTCCAAGGGCCGATCGAAGCAGTACTCCTGGTTAATGGAATCTTGCGAGCTTGTTCCTTTAGTCGGTCGATAGTGGGCGACAAGAATCTGAACAACAACGCGCCGAGAACACCACCGACGAGTACGGTCGTGCCCGTCGCAATCGAAGCCGCGGCTTGCACGAACGCAGTACCAGGACAAGCACCCGTGAATGCCATACCGGCGCCGATCAGCGCACCGCCGACGACGTTCCCGTCAAAGCGAAAGAAGCCCAGGTTTTTGGGCTCGCGTGTGGGAGCTGGTGCGAAGCCTGTGGAGTCTGCTATACGGAACACGATGCTGTAGATCTGTCAGATCGGTGTATTGCGACGAGCATGAAAATACTCACGCGCTCACCGCGCTCGCTGTCATGAACGTCTTGAGCATGTGAAGATTCGTCCATTGGAGTTGCTCGGTGATGACTGCAGGCGCATAGACTCCGGCAGCGAATAGTGCGCCTCCGAACAGGGCGCCAGAAGTAAGGTCTGTTATTCTGGTGCTCATGATAGTATATGGATGTGAGGTGAACGTGAGTAGATCCAAGTGAAGCAATTCCTCCAACGGATATGTGTTTGCGACAACCCTTTCTTTGGGGTTAAACTTCTGTTCGCCACCACCGTTTGTAGCGTCCGTAGCTTAACCGTTTGCACCTGTTGCCCGCATACCTGGTATCTGGAACAGCCACTGATTCGTGCGCTGTCTGTATTGTTTGCTGTGCTTCGTATGAATCTCGAGCTTCAATGTTTCCATCACTTGAAGAAGGAAATGGATGGTAATATTACCTCATCAGCCTTACCGTGTCGGTTTCTGTGAACTTGGCCTGTGGAACAGTCTGAAACAAGAATTCGGGGATTTCGAGGCTAGCGATGGCCTCAAGAACCGTGTCCAGTACGAGAATGGAAGTATCATCTAAGCGATGGCAACGATGTATTCATATTGTACAATGGGACACCCAAGGTAGATGGACGAGGAGCTGTTCTTGAGCAAGGGGAGCGAAATCTGCGGAGACAAGCTGTCAAGCGGCATCCGAGATGAGTCAGCAGGACTGAAAAGAGGGTCTCCTATGTATTCGCTCTTTCTGCACAAACAACCTAATGCTTCTTAGCCCTCGCGTACTGCATGCTACGAGTCAGTGAAGAACAAATTATGATCACATGGATCAGCTTGGAGATGTCGGCCAGCCCCTCCAAGGAATCGAGCTACCCATGTTCGAGCTATCTCCAGTATTGAGATTCATACCTAGAGATATCAGGCAGCCGTCGTTCAGCTCATGCAGACTCGTCACATCGCTTAGACACAACAGGCAGTAATGCTTCAACGCATGCAGACTCATCACACACTAGGCAGCCGTGCTTCGTGCTTCAACCATTGCGGACCCATCACATTCTTCTTCTGGGTAGTGCGTTCAATTCTTCTATATGTCCATTACAGTTGCTCGACAGATCAATGCTACTGCCGTAACTATCAAGACCTTCCCAACGCTATTGAACTTCGATAGATAACGACGATACCAAAGCCTTGAATAATCTATCAATACATGTAGGCAGGATTCTGACGTGAACCTACTAAGAGCTTAGCGTCAGAATTAGCCGAGATGCCAGGAAACATAAAGCGGACGAGGGCCCACTTTGGCAGGTACCAACGGTATTCCTAGCGGGACGGGCGAGTCAAAAGCCGACTTCACATCATTGCTGCATGGTCGTCGATCGTCTCGTTAGTGATTACAGCTTGCATGAGGCACAGTTTGCAGTTGATTAGATTGGTTGCCTCGTTGCGGCACAGTTTTGGCTGTACCGCTGTGCGCATTATTTGTTCTCATAGGATCGGAGCCTGGCGTCTGCATTGGCTGATATGTTGCACAACAGTGATTGATGCACGAGCGAAACGGCAAGTCGACGTGCAGTTCAATATTGGCAGCAGCCAACACATCACTCTCGCGATGGTGGGTGTGGATTAGTCCTTACTGGCTGTAGCGATTAGTTGAATAGATACATCAGGCATGTACAGAGAAGAAAGCATGCATACCTGACCACTGAAGTCGATTTATTCAGGAGGCGGACAAGTAGGTAAAGATGGGTATAAAGTGCTTGAGCCTTGCGGAAGAGCTGTCACAAGTTCTCAAAGCACTCCTCTATTGCTAGTAACGCCAGCCGAAAATTACAGGAACTCTCAAAGAAGCCATGTGTGAATACTACAATTTCACCATCAGATATATCAACTGCAGAGCCGAGCCACGACATGCCGGAGTTGAGAGGGGCACCCGAAAGTGCGAAGCGGCGAAGCGTACGGGGATAGAGTGCTCGAGAAAAACGCCATTGATGGGGGGTGATGGCAGACCAGCCCAGTTCGGATCATACGGAAAACTTGGCGACTGTCCTTCCTGCCCAGCGCTTCCATCTTCACAACAGCAAGGACAACTACCGGTTGGTCCACGAAGGTACGCATATCGTCATCCGAGAACGATTCCTTGCTGATTGACTTTCTCCTACAGACGCGGTTGATCATGTTCGCGGTGTCGTAAGCACGAACAGTGGAGCGAGCAGAAGCATGACGCTTATGATGAAAGTGGTCGGACTGCAAGGGACAGGCGCGCTGGGTCCTATGCCTTCGTTTGATATGGACCGAGATTTGACTTTGCACTATCAGTTCTGTTTAGTACTAACGACATATTACGTACCTTCGGCCTCGACATCTACGAGTAATTCTTCCGTGACTTTATATCCTAGTTTCCAGCACTTCTGTATGATGTGACCGAAAGCGGGCAGATGATCGGTGTCGGGAAATATCTCCTTACGAAATGTTTCTTCCATCTCGTGAATCTCCAAATCATGATAAGGTCGCGACTCTGTCATGATCTCGTATAGCAGGGAACCAATTGCAAAGATCTCTGTCTCCACGGACTTTGGCCACATGTCAGGGTGATAGAAGCCAGGTTGGTAGGTTCCAGTGCTCGCCTCGCCATCGATGGAGCACCCGGCGAAGTCAGAGACTATCGCATTCAGTTGGTCGTCCAGAAGTATGTTCGCACCGTGTATGTCTGCCTGGAGTACACCCTTCGAGTGAATATAAGCAAAGGTCTTGACAATTTGGTGGATCCAGCGAAGTCTCTGTTCCAATGATATCGGATTGTCCTTTGCTTTGGCGGTGTAATAATGACGAATGGAATTGTTGCTGGCGTACTGCAGTATGAGAGATCCCTCCGTGGTGGTTCCAAAATACCTGAGGATACCTTCATGAGCTCCGAGTCTCTCGTACACCCGTTGTTCGACCGCGCAATCTTGTTCCTGGCCTTCGTGTGGTTTCTTCAAGACAGCATCAAGCCGATATACCCACCCAGAATACCCCACGCCGACCAAGTCTTCGCTGAATGTCCCATGAGGCGAAACTACTGTACGGTGAATGATGTTTGAGCGTTCGGTTTTGTCGAGTTCAGGAACGATTGGGTCTCCGTGTTGGTTTTGATCTTGAGTTTGGTCATTATGCTCCGGAGCGGGGTTTGCATCTAGAACAGATATCGCATGATCGCTTTGCGTGCCGTTCTCGTGTTCAGACGTGCTCTGTAGACTTGGAACGGTTATGTCTCCATTTTGGGTTTTACCTTCAGTTGGATCATCATGCTTCTGAGCGGTGTCTTCATGTGCAACGGATACTGGATGGTCGCCCTGCTCACTCTGATCGTGCTCAGACATGTTGTGTAGAGAGGGAACGGAAATGGAAGATTATGGCAGGGAGTCGCAGGCATGAAGACAGCAAGTGTTTGTGGTCGTCGAGAAATGCTCAGCGTTTGACTTTCCGCTTGTAACGAGCGCCGCATCACAAAGTTGGCGCTACGTTGATGAATCCCGACGAGGCGGGTCCAGCAAGAGAACGGCTGCGATGCTCGCTCAGAGCCATGCACGCGGTTGACAAGAGAAGTGTCGCATACAACGCTCGATCCAGCCTCTTCAGGACACTGTGTATACTATGAGCAGTCTATTATTTAATGTATAGCTACTGAACTATCTAAATCTATAAACTGGTTAATAATACTCTTAGTTTTGTCAAAGGTGCTAGAGGATTTGTAGAGCGGCAAGGTACGGTCGGGTTTTATTCCGTTGTCAAAACCCGCCAGGCCAGCGGAAGACAGGAGCATCCGACCCCGACGCAGCCTGACGTAGAAGGTACGACAACAGAAGATGAGTACACCTCATGTACGGTATAACATTGCAAGGCATCACTGGTAAGTCGCTTTCACTTGCACCTCGAATCAGAAGAAATCGCACAACCGACACAATGCCTCTCCTCGTCACAGCAGCTCAAACCATTGGGATTTCGACCGCGTTCGTGGCCGCTGGCGGCATCGCAGCGTTCTCAATCTTCGACACGCCAGTACTGCAATCGCAGCCAGCGTCTCGCTCGTTACCGGCAATTCGCTGGTTGTTCAGTCGAGGGTCTCATATCTTCCCTCAAGCTGCTTTTCTGTCCAGCGCCTGTTTCGTCTACCTCGCTACCAATGCGCTGGTCCCTGGCACGCCGGTCTTGACCCAGCTTTTGACACTAGGCGGCAAAAGCACCATTGTTCATGGATATCTCGCCGCTTCAGTTCTGACTTTCTCTATTGGACCGGTCACTGGCTTCATGATACCGACCAACTTTGCATTGATTGAAAAGAACGAGAAGAAGGGCGGCGCAAGGAGTCAGGCAAGTGCGAATCAGCGTCAAGATAACTCGTCCGACGATCGCTCTGCTTCAGCTTCGGTCGAAGGCAAAGGACAAGCAGCCGAGTTCACGGATCTCAGTGGACCTCAAGCAGAGACTGATCAGGACTCGACTCCGGAGGAAGATCAGGAAGTCAGACAATTGCTTTCCAAGTTTGGTCAAATGAACCTCATTCGGGCTGGACTAATGGTCGCCGGAGGGCTTGTTGGACTGTTGACAGCATTGGAAGCTTGAAGAACTGTGATATGTATGTACCACGAATAATTGATGACTCTGATCTTATGACATATCCCTATCGATCAACTATAAACATAGTGGAGGCATTGGTAGCTGGTCGATCGTTGCTGCCGTGCTTCGCGCCATGAAACCTATCAAGGCATACACGGTCACGCTCGGAATGGAAGTCAGTCCAAAAAACAAAGCGTCGAAGTGACAATAACATGATTCGAGGGTGTCACGTATGGAGCGCCAAAAGAAAGTGCAAAAGGTTGTTGATGAGAGTGGGATTTGAACCCACGCCCTTTCGGACCAGCGAACAGATGTTCTTGAAGAACCACCTTAAGCTGGCGCCTTAGACCGCTCGGCCATCTCACCGTCGATGAACGCAAGCAATTTTTTCATACAATATAACCCTAATCGTTTTCCACGCGCATGCGTTTGTGTGAATGCTGAGCATAGGAAGTGAAAACTAGTTTACACCTCGCTTCGGAAGCGAAGCATGCGCTGTAGCTACAAATGCTATATATTACTCGTCGATTACAGGAAATGAAAAGGCAAATGGTGGTAATCGTCGTAACAGATCATTAGTGTAATGCTGCCTCCAGCTTTGGAGGGTGCGAATGTGTTCTAAACGGGAAATTGTTCACATGCTTCACGCGAATGCGCCTTCCCCGACAAAGCACTTCCGTGCCCGCACTCGTGATTGCGACTTCTCGTCGACCAGCGCACGATTACGGCACTCGTGTTCGTCACTTCGCAGAGAGGACAGATACGGTACTTGACGATTATGGTTATCTAGAGAACAGATCGCAGCGATTGCTCCAAAACATTCTTCAATATGCCCCGCTTCTACCCATTATACATCCGCCGGTCGGATGGTCAAGCAGAAGTCACCAACCATCACAAGCGCAAAGAGACCAATGAGCCCACAAAAGAGCAACTTGATTCAACACCAGATGCAAATGGTTCCAGTGACTACTATCGCGAGATACCAATGGATGAGCCGAAGCACCTGGACTGGCGAAGAAAGCTAGGAGGCATGCTTGCGCGCGATCTTGGATTTTCTGACAATGGCAAGCATGGTACCTTTGAGTTTGCGTAATTTGATACTGACGTGTCTCAAGAGAAGGGCTACATGCTCGCGGCATTCCCAGAGAATTATCGACTATACGAGCACGTCAAGACATCTGGAGGTAAAGCAGGAATAAAGACGACAAAAACACATGCTGGTGGAGGAAACGACAGACAGGACGCATACCTCTATGGACATCCCCTTGGAAGGAAGAAGAGGTTTCGCAGTCCGGCGGATTTCTACGCACATTTGTACTGGCTTGCGACGGACGAATCTGGTGACCCAGATAATTGCGCCTGTAAGATCTGTACACCGGAAGAGTTTGAGGAACCCAAAGTTGTCGTCCTTAAGCGGGAAGTCAATCAAGAGCCGGTGAAGCAGCCTGCAAAGGAAACCGAAGCTCCGAAACGTGTGCCGGTCGTAATCATTCCTCCTCGACCGGCTGATCTACAGTCGACTCGATCTACTGTGACACCACAACTCCAACCAGCAACATTACCAACTGTCCGCAACGAAGAGCAGGCCGCAGATCTCACATACAACACCTGGATCTTCAGAATAGGCGAACTTGTTTGGTTCAGTCGAGGACAGGCTTGGGGACTAGGCATCATAACGAGAAGGTGGAAAGAAAGGAGTCCGTCTGGAGAGGCAGTCTGCAAGTACAACGTACAGCCGTTGTCACATCCGTATGCACACCCTTCACAGGCGACTGTTACTGGAAACGATAGCGTTCGTCCTTGGCTTGCTTGGAGTGTGCCTAATTTCACTCAAGAGGCTCTCAACAAGATCAATGTGACCTATGATACTGCAGATTGGAATGCCATGTTCCAGCACAAGTATGGATCTGGAGATCTCGAAGTTGACGGTAGTATTCTGGCAGCAAAAGCAACAGACAGCACGTACACAACCTTTGACCTTATAAGTCGTCAAGAGCCTCAACCTGGAACCTTGGAACTACACTGGAACGGCATCTATTTAGGAGCAGAGAAGATTTGGATCGGTGACATCGTCCGCATTTGGCCAGGTTCGGGCATGGACCTGCTCGTAGTCCGCGATATCGTGGAACGATCAAAGACATCATCGTTCAATCAACAAGTCCTCGAGCAGTCACTGACCATCATCGGCGACATCTACACAATCTCTGTCCTACACAACCCTCACCCCTCCCAACCGTTCCCCGCAGGAACCGACCTCTCCACCCTTCCAAAACGCTTAGTCGAAGACCTCCGTCAACGCAACACCCGCACCTCAGCCACAAAAGGCACAATATCTATCCCTCGCCTCTCGCGGGCTTCCGCGCAACTCCCGACCCGCGACATCAAAGGCCGCTGGTACGAAGCCATGCTGCTGCACCCGATCCTCAATCCGCAGGGCTGGAAGACCGAGTACCAGAGCGGCGACATCAGCGAGACGGGCGGCCGCATGAACAGCAGACTCAACTGCAACACGACGGGCCCGCGGACCGCGACAGAAGTGCGCAAACCAGAACGCAAAGACGCGTTCGGCAAAGCTGTACCTGCGAACTTGGCCATTGATGGGAGTGGGTTGCAGAGTCACGGCCAGACACAGTCGCAAGGTGGTGTGCAAGCGCAGCAGCAGCAGTCGTCGCCGCAGGCTGAAGCTGGTGATGCTGGCCATGGCTTGGATGAATTCATGAATCTGGACGGTATGGATGGGGAAGGATTCGCGGATCATTTCGACGCTAGGGATTACTAGTGAGGATCTCCAAGAGTTTCTGCTTCTGCGCTTATGGATAGAGATTGGTTTGGGAATGAGTACAACAGATCGGATAAACAGGAGGACGACGAGTGGTTGGCTGAATCGATTAAAAAGCTCGTTCGACTGGAGCAACAATGCAGGTCGATGTGAGGCCTAGGATTGTAGACTTGATAGCTTTGGGTCATGGTTTCCAGCGAGGCGTTGGGGTATGGAATAAGCTATACCAATTCAGAGATTCCTATGAGCACATTGCAGTATGCAACTTTTATGTCTATCTATCTATAATCGCGGTATTGACACTCTTCTGTGGCACCTTCCACCCGGGACAACTCGAAGTTTCCGAGCGCCACCAGGACAAGATGCTCTTAGTCGTCGATGGTGCAGATGTGAATCATGCCGGCAAAACTCGTCCCACTAACGGCACCAGCGAACGAACCGGCCGCTTTGTTCTAGCTGTGGGCATGACCGATCACTCGCTTCACGCTATCCGTGATGTGACTGGAAGGGCTAAACCCCAGGCCGGGACGACACTGGTGGTTGGTGGCATCTTCGCAATCGCGACCGTGGCGGCCAGTGATCTGTGATCTGACGAAGAGCCATTGCTATGTCTGGTTGACGACGACGTGAAGTTCTGCGGATTCGGAATCGCATGTTGATGATTATTATTTCGAAGCGTTCACTGGGCTCTCTGCTCACACGGAAAATCTGTCCATGACTTCGAAGACGACGGCGTTGTCGACGGCACAGTCGCGACCTCCAGAGCAACCGAGTGCGCCCTCCAGTTCCTCGCGTCGAGCTTGTGGGTTGAGAGTATGGATGATGCTTGCGGCGGATTGACAAGATGACGAGTTTGGGTCCGGGTAGAATTGCTGCATGCTTATTTGTCCAGAGTTTTGTGAGTATGGAGAGTGGTTCATCTGATTCATACTCGGGGCTGGAGAGTGATTCATCTGGTTCATGACTGGGCCTGGAGAGTGGTTCATGTGCGCCATGACTTGGCCTGGTTGTTGCGCTGGATTCCACTGAAAACTGTCGTGCATCATTGGTGGCGGCTGAGCGTAGCCTGGCATGGCGTAAGGGTCGAATGGGGATTGATAGTGAACGGGCATTGTTGAGACATCTGGGACCTGTTGGTGGCCGGGCGATAGGTGCGTAATCGGCGTAGCATCGGAATCTTCACGTTGTATCTTGATCGGTTGACTGCCCGCAAGGCCCGCTTCTTGTAGTTGTGTTGCGATCGAAGGTCCACAGCTCCATCTCCTGTTTGAGGACGAGTCTCCATCAGCATCGCTAGTTCCTGGACCGCATCCAGAACCGCAGGCTTTTCTTGTTCCAAGCATAGCTTCCAGTGAGTCTGCTGCAGTAACGTCTTGTTGTGCGTTATTCATAGACACAGTATCGATCTGAGCATCGTTGTAGCCGTGCTGCAGGAGCAATTGTCGCAGACGTCTGTTCTCCTCGAGGACCTTCCTGGCCGCTGATTGAATTTCCGCAGAAGCTTCTACACCGACCGCTTCACAACTCCTGTATTTGGCTTCGAGTTCTTGCAGGTATTCCTTGCGTCGAGCGCGAGATCGTCTTTGGTTGTCGCGAATGCGCGCGAGATTCGCCTTTTGCTGCTTGATGTGGTTAGTCCTGGAAAACAAGTACAGAATATTGTAGGACAATCATACATCAGTGCTGTCACTCATGGTGGCCGAACGAGCGCACAAAAGATTCCTGAAGCGTGATATGGGATTTAGGAACGTCGCAGACCGTCTGTTATAGAAGGGAGGCGTGAGACGCTAATGTATATGGCCAGTAGCCGTTATGTAATCGGATCGAAGTAGAGAAAAGGAATATAACGAGTCGTTTTAGACTACCGGTCAAGTTTACCGTAGTGTAGCGTCCAAGGCCGACGGGCTCGGGTGTTTTTTCTGTATTCTCTAAGCTGCGTGTCGAGGTTGTAGCAGGTGTACCAGTGTGCCAGTGTGCCACACCGTTTGCAATGTCCGGAGAATCTAGTCCTCTGTGTTAAAAAACGCAAACCCCGTGGACGTGTGGATGCGTGTGGGTCGTGGATCTGGAGTCCTGGCGCAGGCGCCGGGCAGGCGCAGACCAGTTAAGGTATACAGTGCGACGGCGGAAGCCGAGGAAGGTTCAAAACGGCCAGCGGCCCGCGCCTGCCCACGGAAATAGTCACTAACGCCGACTTAGTAATCATCAGCTGACGACTGTGTCGAGGGGTCAACAGGGGACAAGAGGGGACGATGATACAGTGGCTGCAGTCTACAAATCGAGATCGACGAATAGGGCATGTGGCATTGTGCTTTTTCTATCGGCTCATGCAAGAGGCCTACCGACCTTCCTCTTAGGGAACATTGCCGAGAGGAGATCGGTATGGAAATTGGTATACTACAATGATGTCGTGCTCACGACCTCAACTAATGTACACTGCCCTCGTAATACACTTTCCGTACATCGACCAGCTTCCTGCCTCGCGCTCGTGCCACATCTTCTGGTAGACGTTGCCCGAGTAGGGCTTCATATGTGGCCTTGACCACGTTCATCTTATTCCGAGATCGTACGCAACGAGCCGACAAATCTGACAGACCAGCAGCGCGAGCCATCTCGAAGATCAGGGATTGACATCTGTTGCCGAAGCCTGAAATGTCATTAGCCATAATTCTCACCGCATTTACGCAGAGATCTTACCTGGAGGTCGTGCGTATAATCGAACAACACTAGCGCTGACCTTGGCTTCAACCTCTCCAAAGATGGTTCTGTTCTCATACCGCGGAATGGGCTTCATGTTTCTGATTGCGGCCATGACGGATTGACGCTTGCCGTCCTCGGGTTCTGTAGACTTGCCTTCACCGATGCCGAGCATGCCATTCTCATTTCCAGCAATGGTCAAGAAGTACAAGCTCATAATCTTACCCATCCTTGTCTGATTGACCACACGGTGCACAATAAGTGTCTTGACACGGATCTTATTAATCGCGTCCTTGGTCATCCCCGTCAGCTTCATGACCTGCTCCAATCTAGGATCGATGTCATCGTCTTCGGACTTTAGGCGCCTGTCTCTAAACTTTGGGACATCCTGCGAGAGTACGTTGGATTGTGAATTGAGGGTCCCCTTTGGAGAGTAGAGGAAGTTCTCCTGATTCGATACAAAGCTCTCGAACATAAGTTGGCCGTCGGGACCCTCCGTAAACTCTAGACGTTTCCGCAGCCTGTCTAGCCGCTGCGCTGTTGTCAAGCCGTCTCCTGGGTGTATCGTAGTGTCTTCCAACTTTTGCTGCAGCTCCGCACGGTAGTCCTCCTGGTTCTTTGATCTCGCTTCATGCTCCGCCACCTTTTCGTCGTATTGCATCATGTGTCGCGCAAATCTTTCTTCTGTCTCCTCCGGTGTAAGTGGCCGAATGTTCGGGTCGACGTCGCTGTCATACGCTCGCACGGGCTTGTCGACAAGTGGCTGAATCTTGCTAAAGTCGTCCAGGTACCTGAGTGCCCACGGGTCTTTTCTCAGTACACCTTGCTTTAGTACATCATAGGGGTTGATGCTCCTTTCACCAGCTTCGACTGCCTCGACCTGCTCCGGTGTGTACTTCAATGCCAGTAACTGTCGCTCTCTCGGTGTGTATCCCGGGAAAGCACGTCTCACAGTCGCATCTTTATCCTTCACACCAGAACCTTTTGCCACCAGACGCATATCTTCTGCCGTCACGCTCTGGAAATTTCTCTTCCGCCTGGCCTGATGCGATCCGGTGGCATGAATGCCACGTCGAGTCGGTATATTGGCCAGAGTCGTGAACGGTCGAAACGTGCAGAACAAACACCGACCAGTCTTTGCGGCGCTCATGTTGACTATGATCACGACGCGATCCTCGAAAGAGCGTCGAGAGCGCGTTTGTATGGGCTGTAGCGCTGTCGCAGAGACTCAAAACAGGTCGTGTGATGTCGATGAAGCTGCACGCTGCATCTGATGAATTTCAAGATGCCAAGACTTCTTTTGCGGAGTTTGCACTTCCACCTCCGAACCTCTCGATAATCTTTATTATCAATGTTATCTCCTCGGACATTCTTGCGCCTTGCACAACGACATACGGTGTCTCTCTTCGGCCGAGGATCTCTCTGCTCGACCATGGCCCCATATGGAAATGGGTCAAGTGGCCCATCAGCCCAGCAGTCCCGAAAGCGCGGTTTCAATGAGGGCAGACGGCATTTTAAGCAGAACAAGAAGCAAAAGAAGGACACTGGTGTCAAAGAGGGCTCGAACGAGGAGGTCCTTATCGCAGACGTGAAGTCGCTCTTGGAAAGATGTTCGATCAACCAACCGGAGACAGCAGGATCACCCGATCACTCGGACAAGATTCTACCAGAGCCCTTCACTGAGATCGATCTTACAATCTCCGAGCTTTCTTCTACTGGTGATGGTCTAGCACAGATCCCAAATACGTCGCAAATTGCGGTAGTGCCTTTCACTGCTCCTGGTGATGTCGTGACTGCAAAAATCATCAAGCATCTGCAAGACCAATCGTACACACTCACCGATTTTGTCAAGGTTGTAAAGCCGTCCCAACATCGAGATGACACTCTTGTTCAATGTCCCTATTTTTCCAGATGTTCCGGTTGTCAATTCCAGATGTTGCCGTACTCGTACCAGTTGGCTCACAAGAAGACCATCGTGGAAAAAGCATACCAGAACTTTTGCAAACTGCCGGCCACGTTGATACCCGCGGTTGGTGACACTATCGGCTCTCCCTTGCAGTACGGCTACCGGACCAAGTTGACACCGCACTTCGATGGTCCTCCTGGAGCGCGACGAGAGAGAAGGGCAGGGAATAAACCTGCATGGGAAGAAGTTCCACCGATCGGTTACATGCAGAAAGGAACTAGAAAGACTCTGGACATTGAAGACTGCCCAATTGGAACCGATGCGGTGCGAAAGGGCTTGAAGAGGGAGCGGTTACGGGTCAAGGAGGAGCTTGACAAGTATCAGCGAGGCGCTACACTTCTTTGTCGAGAGAGCACCCAACGCGTGGAAAAGGACAACGCGGAGAATGGAAATGCTCATCCCGCTCAGGACGCGGACACAACCGAACAGGCCGCTGCACCAGTGCTCAATTCAAGGGAGGATGACGACTTTGTCATTGAGGATCTGGGCAAACACATCCACCGAAAGACGTGTATCACTGATCAAAACGCTGTTTCGACCGAGTATGTTGACGACTTTCGCTTCGACAACCCTGCTGGTTCCTTCTTTCAGAATAACAACAGCATCTTATCACCTTTTACCCAATACATCCGAGACCACATCCTGCCAAAAGATCAGACCCCAGAGACGACCAAGATCACCAATCTTATCGATGCATATTCCGGAAGTGGTCTCTTCACGGTCACGTTATCGTCTCTTTTCAACAAGTCCATCGGTATCGATGTGTCGGCCTCGAGTATTAAATTTGCATCGCGGAATGCCGAACTCAACAACCTGGAGTCGTCAAGCGCGCGCTTCCTTGCAGGTGACGCCAACGACATTTTCGCATCTATCCAGTTTCCCGCCGAGGAGACTGCGGTTGTAATCGATCCATCTCGCAAGGGTTGTGACGAGAACTTTCTTTCACAGTTGCTCCGCTTCGGACCAGCTCGGGTCTGCTATGTCAGCTGCAATGTGCATACCCAAGCTCGCGACATTGGCATGTTGGTGGGAGGCATTCCTGGTGTTAACGACGGTGAAGGCCTCTATGATATCGAAAGTCTGAGAGGGTTTGACTTTTTCCCACAGACCAGTCATGTAGAGGGAGTCGCAATACTGAACAAGCGCGTGGCCGCTGAGAAGAGCCAGTGAGTAGCTGATAGGAGATATATGGTGGGCGTGGAAGGTGCTCGGACTGCTTCCGAGGGAAGTGACCACTCACGTTGCCGACGGTGCCGTAGACCTCCAACAAAACAACTTGGAACCCTTTCCATTTGACATCACAATCTCTCGCCCAACCGGGCTCCTGTGCTATCTATGACCTGCTGCTTGCAATGGATTTGGCGTAAACATTGCTCCTGGAAACTTCTTATCCTTATCCACACCGGCCATGCTCATACGCATTGACTCTGAACCTTTCGAGATCGAAGAGGGCGTCTACGAATTCATCAGCAGAGCAAACAGCGACACCTATGAACCAACGAGCAGCAACGATCCCGAGAAATCCCCTACGGTCACGCGCACCTCGACCCTCCAAACTGGGACGGAAGCAATATCAGTTGGCCCGAGCGGTATATTCATGCACATTGGAGATTTTGGGGCACCAGTGACTCCACCTATGAGCCCGCCTATGTCGCCTCGCAACGGGGTCCTGAGTCCCACCGCTGATACCACAACCTTCGGTCTCCCAAAAGATTGGGTCATACTGCCTCTTCCAAAGAAAGAGCCTTTAGGACGGAAACCCAGCATAAAGGTCACGTTGGGCAAAGACGACATTCCCTTGGACAGACAGGACAACTTCTCTGGACACATTGACATCGATTGGGACGATCCTATCAATCCTGTCAAGTTCAACGCCAAGCCACATCAAGAGTCGACTCAGCGATCAGGTGAAGGACTCCACGAGAACGACAAGAGCGAGACGAAGCCAGTCAATCTGCATCCAATATGCTTCAGCATAGTCGAAGATGAGATCAATCCCTCGTCATACTTCGGCGTACACAATGCAGACTCTTAGGAAGGCATGAAACCCGAAGGACCAATCATCCCGTTCAAACATCAACCCCTGCTTCTGACCGACGAGCAAATCCGCGATGCCCGCCGAGAAGCCCGTCATCACATCCGCGTTGTTACGCGAAACAGCATAGGGCTAGTAGCTTCAGTAGCCCTCAGCACAGTGGCGCCTCGGCTTCTGATTGCCGCCGCAATCAACGCGTACTGCCTGACACAAGGGTCTCGGCACCTCTACCACCACAGCCACTACCTTAAAGCGCACGGCATTACCATCCGCAAGCGCGACGTGACTATCGCTGTCATAGAGGGGACCGCCCTCAAGCTAGCCTTACTTCTCTTGACCGTCGGTCACGACGACTTTCTCGTCTTCAGCAACACCTGGTTCGGCGCGGCCATGAAGCCTATCTCGCAATTGCACGACGTGATCTTCGGCCACAACATCGTTTTGGGAGACCCTGCGGCGTGGTTCGTCAAGCCCGCCGAGTATCTGCAAGAACATCTCGGCATCGCCACGGCAGGGGAGAGAGTCGCAGGAGCTATGACCGGAGGGTGGAGCGAGCCCCTGCATCAACTACTGGAGAATGTCTTCGAAGTCGGCGCTGTGCAAGGTGGTATGGAAGTCGGACTGGCTAGGGTGGAGGACCATGTCGGCCATGTCCACGAAAAGGTCAGATCTGAAGTGGATAAACTAAGAGATCGGATGTCGCATCCGAAGGAGCATGAGGCGAAGAACAAAGACAAGGTGCTGGTTCTTGAGAAACCAAGCTTGAAGGGGAGACGCAGCTGGAGTGATTCGGCTGTGCACATGCTAAAGAATAAGGCGAAACCACTGAGTGCGTTTTAAAACAAACGCCTAAGCCATGACATAATGGAATCAAACCTGATGCATCCTTGGATTCTTGTGATCATTCATTCCGAAACGCCTCGCTAAAACAGGACTTCCACTCGATAAAAAACCATTACAATATGAGTGCCTTGAGTGACAAATCATTCGTCACTGCCCTTGCTCCTCACCATAGATCTCCTGCTGCAAGACAATGCTGTAAACACTCGCCTTGAGTAACGTGAACACACTCGGTGTCTTCCTCTCGAGTCCTCTCAGAGCATCCAATATATCCGCTGAGGGTCTGCTCGATAGTTCTGATAGCATTGTCGACAGCTGGTCGTGTTAGTCCGTTTCTTGACATGCTACATCGAGGGAACGGAGGAGATTGCACGGTGGTACCCAAGGTCATGATGGGAAAGATCAGGTCGATCAAATGAGATGATAGAACGAGTTGAGGGTTCGGCTTGATGATTTGTGCAAGTGGTTTGGGCTCGGAAGAAATATAAGGACTCACATTTCCCAGGTTAGTCGATAAACGAGCGTATTCGTCTAAGACTTCTTGCTCGAGTGGTGAGAGCGAGTCTTCATCTTGCGCACGCGGTGTTGATCCTTGTGTTGACATTTGGACTCTCTGCTGCCGGTCCGCTGAGTGTTGCTAAAGCAGGTTTACGTTTACTGATCGAGAGAGGTGGTGAGAGACTTGTGGGCGCTTGCTTGAGTCGTTGTTTTGCAGCTCAGCTTTGTATGAAGGTGACTGCGGGATTCAGTGATACCGATGCCTTACCTCATTATCAGAGTTCGTCAGTGTGGTACACAAGGTAAGGTACCACTAGCGCGCTTTGTCACGTCAGGTTTCGCGCGTCGCGTGGTATTCTTGGCGCTGAGTCTGCGCGAATCACCAAGGCAACACTTGCTCTCCTTAGTAAGGTACACCTATGATTGGCGATACCGTGCGCTCCCCATGGCATGAACGACACGTATCGGGGTGAGTGTAACAACGGTAGGCGAGATCTAATATCCAGGTTTCGTTACACAGCCGTTGATCGTTCATTCGTTGTCTACTAAGCTTCACGACCTTACCTAAACGCAACCGCCCGTCATGCCCACTACGAGAGCCATGGCCCGCAAGGCGCCTACAAAACCGGAAGAAATTGACATTGAAATAACTCCCGCGAGAAGAAAGAAGCTCATCAGGGCAACAAGTAAGGTCCCTGGCCGAATCCAGTGCAGTATGTCGACAAAAAGTCCTCCACCTCGTTGCTATCTACTGGAGCTGCCTCTAGAGTTGCGCCTGATGATATATGAGCACACCATGCACCAAATCACTCTAGATTCGCAATGGTCACAGCGAACACTGAAACTGGACTACGAACCAAGGACCTCCGCTTACCGCAAGCCTCGAGTTGAACATATAATGGTTCTTAATGCGCCACGCGCCGCGCTTCTACGTTCATGTTCTACCATTCGGAACGAGTACGAACAATTTCTCGGCGCTTTTAAAGTTGTTTCCTTTTGCTTCGACAACGATGTGGGTTGGATGAGCCGCGGTTTCCCATTCCGGAAACTCGACTGCTACTTGGAAGAATTCGGTCTCGTATCGGACACACTTGTCAACAAGATCCACAATCTTACTGTTCTGATACTTGACTTCCACGTAATGCCACTGATGAAGACCATGAGTGAGTCATCAACCTGTATCATGATTCAAGGGCGTGCTAACGGCTCCTTCTAGAGATATTGGAGAAACTCAAGGTGCTCATTGATTGCTTTCCGCGTCTGAAAGCATTGTATGTCGGTGTAACATGCGGCGCGTACGAGTATTGGCGTTGGCGAAAGGAAAGAGCTATCGACGATCCATTTGGGTCACTTTATGGACAGAGTGCGACCTTCAAAGCACGTTACCCAGACCTCATCATTTTCACAGACCTCACAATCATTTGCGAGTATGCAACCCCGTTCAACGGTGTGAGACCAGTTGATCCCGACACTTTAGAAGGCCGTGAACTCGAGCAATCTTGGTCTCTGCCACGGCAGATTTATTTCAAAGCAACTCCCGCAACCTCACCATATGCGTGGGAGGGTTTGGAGCTGGAGCAAATACGCACAATATGATTGAGGGCATTGATCCTTCATAGTGGTCCTTCATAGCCTACGGACGGCTTACCCAGGGTATTCGACAGCCAAGTCAAAAGAGCATCGGAGACCACATCAAGGCTTTAGTCAATTCTATCAGTACCAATCATTCACATCTGCAAAATCACCGTGAGCACACTATGGACCTGACAATGAATTGTGATTATATTGCTGGTGAGTAGATCGTGCAAACAGAATCATTAAATCCAGCATGTTTGTACCAAGTCATGGTGTACCAGCTTAAAATCATGCGTGGCCGTCTGTATTCATCGAACCCTGGCTGTATAAAGTCAAGAGTAGGTACCTTGTGCGTGTACCGTACACATTGTCCAGTACACGAAACACCAATTGCTCATTGGACACCTCCAACATTCAGAAGCTCCTCGACTCATGCTTGAAACAAATTCAGGAATCAAACGATGTTAGGCATCGTCCTGAGTGCAAGAAATCAAATAGCTCGTGTCTGAGATTATCACAATCGCCGGAACAATGACGTCTTCTCCATTTTGGCTTCACGCTTCCCATCCGTATACCTTCCTCCGACGACTTCTCTCTCACAACTCATGCTAATCTGCTATAACGTCCGTGGAAGATAGCACGTCAACATGGCGTCCACGGGCTGGAAGAGGTTGAAGAGCACTCTACAAATTAGCCACGACTACAGCGTCAGACCAGCAGGACTCAAATGGCGCAGCAACACTCTATTCATCGTCGCGACAGTTGCCGTCGGTCTGTTCACCGATCTATTCCTCTACGGCTTGGTTGTGCCGATCTTGCCATATATGCTCCAAGATCGTGCTGGAGTACCAAAGGAACAAGTTCAATCATACACTTCTGGACTGTTGGCTGCCTATGCTGGAGCATCAGTTCTCTTCAGTCCGCTCGCCGGATATCTTGCCGACAAGACATCGACTCGACAAGGACCGTTCCTGCTCGGCCTCACTGCACTGCTACTTGCCACGGTCATGTTGTTCCTCGGTCAGAGCGTAGCTGTCCTCGCAATTGCTCGCATATTTCAAGGTATCAGCGCGGCATTTGTCTGGACCATTGGGCTGGCGCTCTGCCTCGAGACCGTCGGACCAGAGAATCTTGGAAAGACGATAGGTTCGATCTTTAGTTTCATCTCGGTCGGCAACCTTGTCTCACCGCTACTGGGAGGAGTTTTGTACGAGAAGACTGGGTTCGCCGGCGTCTTTGGCATTGCCTTTGCTATTCTCTTCATCGACTTTTTCATGCGAGTACTGGTCATCGAGAAGAAGGTGGCCAAACGCTACGATGATAATGATCAGAACACGGCCAACGCCGAGAGCACTCTATCCTACGACCAATCGGATCGAAACGATGGCGGAGAGGATGAAGATGCAGACGAGGAATCGCCGCTGCTCAACAATCGGAAGAAGGAGGATGATCTGGCAGATTTCAAGCTCTCTAAGGACCAGTCCGCTCTTGCCCGGAAGATTCCCATCTTACCACTTCTTTCCGACCCCCGACTCCTGACTGCTTTCCTCGTTGCTTTCATCCAAGCAATGCTCCTCGGAAGTTTCGACGCGACTATTCCTACCGTTGCGCAAGAGCTTTTCAACTTCGACAGTCTCAAGTCAGGAATCTTGTTCTTGCCCTTGGGCGTTTTTGACTTGGTCATTGGTCCACTTGCCGGCTGGTTCGTCGACAAATACGGTACCAAGCCTGGAGCTGTGATCGGGTACACGTACCTTATTCCCGTGCTCGCCCTGTTGAGACTGCCTCACGCTAGTGGAAAAGATCAGATGATCCTTTATGGTGCCCTTCTTGCTCTTAGTGGAATCGGTCTTGCTATTATCGGTGCCCCGAGCATTGTCGAAGCCGGCGCTGTTGTGCAGAAGTACTACGAAGCCAACCCCGACTTCTTTGGAGAACAAGGCCCGTATGCTCAGCTGTATGGATTGAACAGCATGGTCTTCAGTCTGGGTCTGACTGTTGGTCCTGAGCTTGCAGGTGAGCTAAAGCAGAGAATCGGATATGGCAACATGAACGCTGTTCTGGCAGCCATAAGTGGCCTCACCGCGATTCTGTGCTACTTCTTTTTGGGCGGAAAACCGCAATGGGTGAAGGCAAGAAAATAGGTGAGCTCAAAGCTCAAGCTTAATATTGCTATCACTATGTATGAACTGTCCAACAGATCATCACATCTGTGCGACACCTGTCCCTGCGGTTGACAAAACAAGTGTCGCATACAGCAGATCTTCAGCCTTTTTAGGACACTGTGCATGCCATCAGCCGTCTATTGTTCAATGCATAGCTGTTGTAATCATACAGATTAATCACTAATCAGTTTGTCATCGATTATAGGCATCAAATCTGCTAGTCAACCTTTCCTATACTATAGTGCGACACTTGTTTTGTCACCCGTGTGCTATCTTCGTAGCCGGATCTAAACGTGATGTGAGGATGCGCACCACGTGAGTGACTGCCTATTCAGGACTAGCGTCACCTCCGCTGTGAAACCGCGACTGTAGTCCATCACGGGCGCAAAGTCGGCATCAGCGACGCTGCAACGACGACCAGATCTCTCTGACAATCATCAAAGACTCATTCAAAAATCCTCGAAAAATATCTAGGAATAATTCACTGGCCGCTAGAATAAGGAACAATTTCCAAAATGGGTGGTGGCTCATCAGAGGACGGCCCGCGAGGTGAAATGGGCTACGCGACCATGGCCACCCTCCGCGTCGGCGTCAAAGCCATGGTAGAGAAGGAAGGCGAAAAGCGACGAGCAGAAATCCTATCCATCACCACACGACGAGGCCAGCCAACATTCTACGTTCACTACGAAGGCTTCAACAAACGTCTGGACGAATGGGTCGCCGCCGAGCGTCTGGACCTGAGCCTGCAAGTCGAATGGCCCGCGCCAGAGAAGCCAGACTCCAAGACCAAGAAGACGGCTTCGAAGAACAGTAAAGCAGAGCCCTCGAAGGCGTCGAAGGCGCAGAAATCGAATAAGCGACCACGGCCGGGCAGTGCGAGAGAAGTTTCTGCCACACCTACCGAGCAGTCGTTCTCGTCCAAAGCGCCCGATACACGACGACAGTCTCTAGCCACTGGCGGCAAAGAAAACCGCGATCCGACCGTCACCGTCCTCGCGCCGGAGACAGCAGATGGGACACCCGCCCCCGATGCGGAAGGCGATGTCGACGACACAGTCGACCTAGTGGATGTGGCCGACGCCGCGGCCGCCGCCAAAGCCATGCCGGACACGTTCTTTAGCCGCGAGGACGAGATCGAGAAATTGCGCACCGGCGGCTCGATGACGCAGAACCAGACGGAGATCAGCCGGGTGCGCAACCTGGAGCGCATATCGATGGGCACACACGAGATCGAGCCGTGGTACTTCTCACCGTACCCAGCCGAGTTCAGCGACGTGGACAACGTCTTCATCTGCGAGATGTGTCTGTTGTACTTTTCGTCGCAGCGACAGTTCCTGCGGCACCGCGCAAAGTGCACGCTGCAGCACCCGCCCGGCAACGAGATCTACCGCGACGACTACGTGTCGTTTTTCGAGATCGACGGCCGCCGCCAGCGCACCTGGTGTCGCAACCTGTGTCTGCTGAGTAAGCTCTTCCTCGACCACAAGACGCTTTACTACGATGTCGATCCATTTCTGTTCTACTGCATGACGTCTAAAGACGAGCACGGGCACCACTTCGTCGGCTACTTCAGTAAAGAGAAGGAGTCCGCCGAGGGGTATAATGTGGCTTGTATCCTGACGCTGCCGCAGTACCAGCGCAAGGGTTACGGTAAGCTGCTCATCGCGTTTAGTTACGAGTTGAGCAAGCGCGAAGGTAAGCTCGGCAGTCCTGAGAAGCCGCTCAGTGATCTGGGATTGCTGGGCTATCGCGCGTTTTGGGCGGAGACAATCGTGGATCTACTCATGGAGGGACGCGGCGAGATCAGTGTCGAGGAGATTGGCGCTGCGACGGCCATGACGACGACTGATGTGCTGCACACGTTGCAGAATCTGAACATGCTCAGGTATTCGGTAAGTGGCGATCTCTGTGTTGTGGACATGGAGTGTTTCGGCTGACAATTTACATAGCAAAAGAATCACCACATCATTGTGCTGTCGAATGTCGTGATCGAGCAGCGCGAGAAGCAGAAGGAGAAGGAGAAGCTCAAGGGCAAGCACTCGATTGACGCCGACAAGCTGATCTGGAAGCCGCCGGTCTTTACTGCTAGTAGTAGAACCTGGAACTGGTGAAATGTGTTTGGGGCTAGGAGTGAGAGGCATGGCGTTTATATATCAAGATACCCAGTTCATGACATGCATTTTCACCACAGTGGATCACCTTTGATCATACACCCAACCTACAATCTATCGAATGAGCTCGTAGGCTTTTCGTGAACCGAAGACTGATATTCATATACTTGTCTATGATCGTAGCATCGCTTCCTCTTGTGAGAAAGAACACCTTTTGCAGCAGGGCCTACCGCTACCATACCATATATCATCTACAAGAAGTAGTCCGGCGTCCTGCGCGAAACCATTGGCTCACCTGCGCGTGGGCATGGGTCGAACTGCAAGAAGGTGTACTTGAGGTGCTCATCGATCTCCATGATAGCGGCTTGGTTACCACAGCGGTAGCAGTAGTTTGGTGCTGTGGAGTGTTAGCGACTGTCGCATCTTCAAAGATTCTGTAATTGTCCTTACCAGAGAAAATCGTGACAACATTACGGTCCTGACTCCAATTGTATCCCTCCATGACCAATTGATGTGCTCTTGCGACGAGTGTCAGGCCGTTGTTGTGGTTAAAGGCCTCGCTGATATCCTGGCCGAAAGTGTAACCAGCTCCTCTTGGGCTTATTCCCCATCCACATCTGTCGTCTGGGTCACTCCACAACAAGTCGCACATTGGTCCTTCATGTGGCACCTCCTGGATACGGTCGAGCGCTCTAATGTTGTCAAGGGTATCGATGCTGGGTGAGAGACCACCGTGGAGACAGAAGATCTGGTTGTCGATCAAGGCTGTCAGAGGAAGGTAGTCAAAGAGGTCGGTAAAGTGCTTCCAGACGTTCGCGTTTCCGTATTTGCGCAGACACTCGTCGTAAAAGCCGTAGACTTGGGTGATCTGTCTGGATTCGTGGTTTCCACGAAGGATGGTGATGCGTTGTGGGTAACGGATCTTGAGGGCGACGAGGAGAGTGACGGTCTCGACCGAGAAGTAACCTCTGTCTACGTAGTCACCTAATTTTGTTAGTCGCGAACATTGATAGCCAGGAAGACGACCGTTGACTGACCCATGAAAAGGTAGTTGGTATCTGGGTTTGGACCACCAATCTTGAACAGCTCCATGAGATCATGGAACTGTCCGTGGATATCACCACAGACTGTGACCGGGCATCTCTGTACGGGAATAAGCGCATGTCAAGTCTGCGAACTGTACAATACTTACCACAGGTTGCACGTTTGACTCATCCTGAAGCACCTCGCGAGCCTGTTCATCCGAGTCAGCATGTCGTGCTCTTGCTCTGGAAGCTGTTGCAGCTCGTCCAGCGGTATTTGTGATTCAGCGTACCTTTTCGCAAAGCCTTTGTACATCCGCCTCCGACAATTGCTTGCAGGCCATGAGGTTCTCGATCCAGCCATCGAGTGTAGGTATCGAAGGTGGGTCTAGGGGTGCAGATGTTGGTTGCGCCTCAGGCATCTTGACGTCCTCCATGTTTGTGTCCATGTTTGACAGTGTTCTTCAGGCCAAGTGTTTCGATCTCGAGGGTTTATAAGAAAGTGCGCAGCTTCTGGCCGCTAAGGAAGTTGTGATTGAGCAGCTCGCGTGAGGGGTGAAAAGTGGCCTTTTGGTCGACAAATCGGTGGGCGTGTAGCAATTGATACTTCAATGGCCCCAAGTCATGCAGTCTAGGTTCAAAGTCGTCGTTGGGCGTGTTTGGATGTGATAGAGGATTCGAGGGGTGATGAGGATATCAAGGACAAGCAATGCGGGCTGGATGCAATGACCTGCGATGGAGCAAGGATGTTATTGTGGGATTCAAAGTCTTGGCACTTGAGCGTGGGAGCCGCACAGCTGGTCACCGCAGTCTGCCACAGCCCAGACAACACAAACACTCACTGATTACTTCTACAGTTGAATAAACGTGCGTACAATCGTGGTTGGGCACGCGATCTCTATGATTGATCATGACCGACGTTAGCTGTGAGCATGATTCACAGTGTGTGTATAATGAGGCCAGTCTGGTGATCTACTATGAACCTTCCGTTCTGGGAAAGTACTGGTGGATTCTTCATCGCGTTCAGACATCAAACGTCTTTCCCGTCTCTTCTGTATCTCGATCACCACGACATGGTTTCGTGGATCACGACAAGTCTGGCTGCACATTCGCATGGAGAGTACAATGCTGCCATTTTGTTTACAGGTACAGTCTCAAGTAAGTCGTCTTCTGGACTATTGCTTAGCATTTCCCAACATTCCTCCAAATCTCATGCATTCCGATCTTGTTACCACGCACTTGGCGTGTTTACATTGTTATCATCATATATGAGGACTGGCCATCATTGCGCTCGCTTGTTCTCGATCCAACATTTCCTGTCTTTATCCCTTTCTCATACATCATTCTTCTCCACCATGGTCGTCGAAACACGCTCTCGTGGTCGCCCGGCCACCAAGACCACCGCAAAGCCAGCTGCGAAAAAGTCTCCATCCAAGGTTCAAAAGAAGAAGACAACGACAGCGGCAGCAGCACGTGGTCGCAGCCCACCTAAGAAGAAGGAGGTCGACTTCAAGATCAAGGGAGCTGCGTCACGAAGCAAGTCTCCAGGAAAGGCGACCGCAGCTGCCAAGTCTCGAAGCAAGTCACCAGCCAAACAACGTTCACCAAGCAAATCCCCCGCCAGGAAGGCTCCAACCAAGGCTTCCCCGGCAAAAGCCTCCCCCGCCAAGTCTCCATCAGCCGGCGTCTTCAACCCACCTATCACCCTTCACAGTACTACACATGCGAGCACCGAGTCTCACACCAAATCGACGGCCAAAGATACCAAAAGAGCGGCAAGCAAGTCTCCAGCCAGAAAGCCAGCCGCCAAGGATGCCAGAAGGTCTCCGTCAAGCAATTCTCCTGCCCGAGTCACCAAGCAACGGTCTCCCAGCAAATCACCAGTCAGGGGTGCACCGAAGTCGCCAGCAAAGTCAAAGGCGAAGAAGTGAAGGTGCTCAAATACCACGAGGTTTTCATGTTGTCAGACGATTGTGACCGATCCGCTGATGGGTCACTTGAGGATCATGGCTCATTCCTTTTCTTTCACAACTATCATGTCATGTACAGTTCAAACTGGGCAGATAAGCGTTTCATACCCTCGACGACGGCAATGCGACATTCGCTGTTTGTCAGACATTACTTTCGAACTGTAGCACTCTTTAATAATAATGGTCGTTGTTCCTTTCAAATTCCTTTGTGCACTACTCGTCCTCTGTCGACGGAAGCGGACGTTTTGAGTCGCTTTGTTCTCCTCACGAGTGCTCTGCATTTTTCCATAACAAGGATGACGCTTCCGTACTCTGCTCATTTGCAAGCTCATCTTAGAGTTTTCATTCCGACCCAGATTAACCAAGATGGAACGCAGCACTTCCCGCGGCAGGAGTCGCAGCCGCACCCGATCCTCCTCCAGAAGCAGACCAAGCCGTACCTCCCACCGAGTTAGCAAGGCCGCTGCTGCGAGTCGCCGGAGAAGAACGAAGAAACCCGACGTTGATCGCCTGGCGAAACAACTCGAACACATGACGATGCGCACCCGGAGCTCTTCTCGTCGCCGAAGAACGGCCAAGGCGAAGACTGCGAAGGCTGCCGATGCGGAGAATACAAGTACGGCAGCGCAGACGTAGTATTTCAAGAATGAGAAATCAGATAAGATGGAAATACAATCGAGGTCTACTCCAGAGAGTATCCAAGTGCATGATCCCAATTTTAGTAGCCAGACGCAACGTACTCTTTCTCATTCCTTTCTGCCAAGACCCCAATAGAGTGACCGTGTTTCGCGCTTCACACGACTTGATAACTGGGGAGTTCAAGCTTGCCTATCAACACCATGGCATACTGAGGAGTCCAGCGAAATATCGGGTCGGCCGAGATCAGACTCGGCCTACTTGTACCATAAAGTGTGTTGAACGGGACGTCAGAACAGCTAAGATAAAATCTGATATCTTGCTCTTGGACATTAGTAACCTTGATGCATACTCTTGTGGGCCTAGTAGCCAGCATCAATTTTCAATTCCTCTTCGAGATCCTTTTTTTGCTTCAGGATCTCGTTGATGCGGAGTCTCGTCCGGTCTCGAGCAGCGCAGTCATCTTTCGGTAGAGATTCCAGTAGAGATTTCAACTTGCGATATGCAGCCGCCAGACGTTCGTAATCCCTCTCGAACTCAAGCTTTAGCTTTTCCTCGGGACTGCCCGGCTTCGGTGCTTTCAAATCCTCCCAGCACCCCTTCCTTGTCGCCTGGATAGCATCTTCCATGCCTTCGACTAGCTTTTTCAGCCACCACTTTTGGCGCTCCACACTGGTAGAAGCATTCATACCCGGAGAGGGCTCCAGCGATCTGCCTCACCGGGGCTCGGAGTCCAAACTCGCAGGCGTCGAGACCGCAACGGTAGCCTTTGCCATATGGATCTGGATCAGGATGCCATTCCCAGAGGAATTCCAGAAGGTCTAGATACGAGGGGAAATTCATACCAGGACTCCGCCAGGCCAAGGAAAATCCTCGGCGTATAACAGTCCCCAAAGTGACGGTATGTCGCAGATGGGCGGCAGGGATCTCCCATTCGTAGTAGTAGGCGTGCTTAAATCGGTACGCTATTTTCCCAGGATCACCAGCGGCCTTGATCAGCGCCTGACCATTATGAATTGTGGCGGGTGATTTCCAGGGTGCAATAAACGCGATGACGATGTCGTTGGGCGCAATACCTCTGTAGGTCAGCCTTATAGCTACGTGCAAAATTAACAGAAATTCTGAATTCGTGGGCACCAGCGCAGTCGGAACTGGATTCTGGTGATTTCGAAGTCTCTGAATCTCTGCGTTGACATCACCAGTGGTTAGAGAAACAGGTTGACTGCCATGGTTCAGTTTCCCGGACCGTAGTTTCCCAGCACTCCTCGGATACCAGCAGCGATACAGAGGGTGTTGAATGGGGTACTCCATGACGATCTCGAAGTGATGTTAAATCCGTCTGGCACAAGATTCGAGATGCGCGGATGGCATATATATATTGTCCACAATACTCGCGCATCGTGCCTCATCATACGGCCAATTAGCACCTTGGTGGATGAACAAAGCGCCGAATCATCCATCAAGGTAACTGCTCATGAGGTCCGGGTCAACCGTGAATATAGCGACGTATTGACTCAATCAGTGCAAGAGCTGAGCCAGTCTTTCCATCATGCGCGTCTGGTCAGAAAGATTGGAAAGTAAGGTGAAAATGAACATCTTCGACAGGGTATCTACACAAGTAAGTTTTGACTGTAATCGCTTTATCCGTTCCATGCTCTGCGGTCAATCGGATCGTTCGATGACTGACGACTGCACAAATGCAGTAGCCTCCCGTCCATTTACGCGGCGTCTGCAAGTGCTTGTGGCAGTGGTTCCAGCATGCGCCTGATAGTGTTCTCACTCTTCAGCGAAGTCATCTTGCCGCCGACGACGGACTCCCACCATCCGAATAGTGTGCTTTGGCAGATGAGCTTGAACCATGGGGTAAAGGCCAATGTGTCATCCTTGAACATGGTCTTCAGTTGGTTCTCCGTGACGTATTTGGTGGCTTGGACTTCGTTGGGGTTTCCATCCACGTTCACATCGGCTTGAATAAAGAGAATGTAGTCGACTAGAGATCATACAATCAGTATCGCTTTCTTTCAGAATTTATGGGGCGACCTACTCTCGTGCTCACCCCATTTTCCATCGCTGGGCGCAACGTAGTGTATCCTGGTAAGAAACTGAAACTTCTCCAGAGGTACCTGCTCCGCCTTGATTCCCAGCTCCTGATACAGCTTCCTTTGCGCGGCGCGCTTGACGCCCATGACTGCCGTATCCAGATCGGCGCCGGTCTCTCCTGGTACACCGAGTGGGTGGGAGCAGCAAGTATTTGTCCACATATCTGGGAATGTGATCTTTTCGGATGCTCGCTGCTGGAGAAGGAGCTCGTTCTTGGAGTTGAAAAGGAAAACGGAAAAGGCACGGTGAAGAAGACCCTTGTTAATGTTCTCCATCAGATGGCCTATGTTCGGTCAGTCCGTGGAAGATGTCTGAGATACTGTGGGTGAATACTGACAAACTTTCTTGCTGGCACTTCCAATTGGCTTGTCATCTTCATCGAGTACTATGCACACCTCATCCATCAATCGTATTTGTTCCTCATCGTATCCCTCCAAATCATTGTCTGTCTGTGAGGACTGTGTAGCAAGTGATGTGTTGATCTGTGGGAAAAGGCGCAAGATATTTTCTGCCGTGATAGGCTGCTGAGTCTGAGTCATTGTAGTTGTGCTCATCTTGACTGGTATGATTCGTCGAATTGAATGTAGGGGAAGAAGTTGAAGCCCTCGCGACAATATTAATCAATCAAAGTCGCGCCATAAATTCGAGAAGTCGATGAATCGCTGGACCCTGATTGACGGTGTCAAAGCAGGTACCTGGCCGACCGTCACCGGAAGGCCGCGAGACTAATAATCTTTCCCCTTTGGGACAGTGCGCGTCGCGAACGCGTTTGTCTATACAGATCAATCTCCTGAAGCTTCAATCTCTAGACACCACACCAAACACTCTTCTACGAAAGCCTTTGACGATTCACGAACACGAACATTACCGACACAATAATGTCTTCACTCCTCGATGCAGTGATTCAGTCTGACAATGCCGCTCCGACCCCAAGCAGCGATGCGCCCTCGCAACCAAGGCGACAGATTCGCTCCTCCTCTCGCCCGCGAGGTCCACCATCAGTCAGCACGCCTGGCGTACACAGCGACATGGCTGGTTTCGAAGACGATGAGGTAGTTGGCATTCGAGGAACACGAAGAGGTAGAGGCCTGAACACAGAGATTCAACCAGTCGTCGACACGACAGGAGAGACGCTGGCACTTAGATTCGAGGAGTTCCTAGATGAGTAGGTGTACATATCAGAGGAGCCTGCGGAGCGCTCGCTAACAAGTCACAGGTTCACGGAAGACCAATCAGCAACAGATATGCCGCCAGTGTCAAGTGCGCCTGCCAGCGATCGCTACTACGTCGAGCAAGTGAGGAACGCGGCCAGACTCGGCTTGTCCACGTTCTACGTTGACTTCCAACATTTGATGCAATATGGCGAAGGTGTGCTTGCCGGTGCTATTGCCAACGACTTTTACCGATACCACCCGTACATGATCCGAGCACTACACAATGTCCTCCTGAAACACGTCCCTCGATATTTCCGAGCTCACAGACAGCCGGGTACCTCGACCACTGCTTCAAACGCATCGACATATGGTACCGATACTCAAGACGACTCAGTCGCGGACCAGACACCAAATCAACAAACGGACAAGATCTTCACACTTGCCTTTTACAATCTTCCTCTTGTTTCCAGGGTGCGAGCACTCAGGACCGAACAGATTGGAAAGCTCGTATCAATCTCCGGAACAGTCACGAGGACTTCCGAAGTCAGACCTGAGCTTCATCTTGCGACATTCATCTGCGAGGCTTGCAATACTGTGGTACCAAACGTTGAACAGATTTTCAGATACTCTGAACCCACTCAATGTCCGAATATGACCTGCGGTAACCGTCAAGGTTGGAGATTGGACATCAGACAAAGCACATTCGTCGATTGGCAAAAGGTCAGGATACAAGAGAACAGCTCAGAAATTCCCACTGGATCTATGCCTCGAACAATGGATGTTATTCTCCGGGGTGAAATGGTCGAACGCGCAAAAGCTGGTGAAAAGTGCATCTTCACCGGCACGTTGATCGTGGTGCCAGACGTAAGCCAGTTCAGAGTACCCGGAGTTCGTCCGCAAGCGTATCGCGATACAAGCAACGCGCCGAGAGGAGGCGACGCAGGAGGTAGTGGAGTCACCGGTCTGAAAGCGCTCGGTGTACGTGATCTTACGTATCGCATGGCATTCCTAGCGAACATGGTCACCCCTGACATTGCGACTATGGGCCAGCACTCTGCTCAGCACCTCAAAGGACAAGCCATGAACATCCTCACATCACTAAACCAAGCACCAATCATGGACTCTGAAAATGCTGGCGATGCTGCTCAGCAAGAGTATCTTGCGACATTGACTCAAGCCGAGATCAACGACCTGAAGAGCATGGTTCACACACCAAACATCTTTATGCGACTTGTCGACTCGCTTGCGCCGATGGTCTATGGTCACAGCGTTGTCAAGAAGGGCTTGCTGCTTCAGCTAATGGGTGGTGTCGGCAAGACAACTCCTGAAGGAATGGCTTTGCGTGGTGACATCAATATCTGCATTGTTGGTGACCCCAGTACCAGCAAGTCTCAGTTTCTGAAGTACATCTGCTCTTTTATTCCTCGCGCAGTCTACACTTCCGGTAAGGCCTCTTCGGCCGCTGGTCTGACTGCGGCTGTCGTCAAAGACGAGGAGACTGGCGAATTTACGATTGAAGCCGGTGCGCTCATGTTGGCTGACAACGGTATCTGCGCGATCGACGAGTTCGACAAGATGGACATTGCCGATCAGGTCGCTATCCACGAAGCAATGGAGCAGCAGACCATTTCCATCGCCAAAGCAGGCATTCAAGCAACTCTAAACGCACGTACATCGATTCTCGCAGCAGCAAATCCGGTACAAGGTCGCTACAACCGCAAGACGACTCTTCGCGCCAACATCAACATGTCTGCACCCATCATGTCGCGTTTCGATCTATTCTTTGTAGTGCTCGACGAATGCAACGAAGCAGTCGACGAGCATCTCGCGCGCCACATCGTCGACATCCACCGTCTGCGCGACGATGCCGTGCAGCCAGAGTTCAGCACGGAGCAGCTACAGCGCTACATCCGCTTCGCCCGCCTCTTCCAGCCTGTCTTTACTGACGAAGCCAGGGCGAACCTTGTACAACGGTACAAGGAGCTGCGCGCCGACGATGCTCAAGGAGGTGTTGGCCGCAACAGCTACCGTATCACCGTGCGCCAGCTGGAGAGTATGATTCGACTCTCGGAGGCTATCGCCAAGGCCAACTGCGTAGACCAAGTAACACCAGAGTTCGTTAATGAGGCCTTTAAGCTGCTTCGGCAATCGATCATCTCGGTCGAGAAAGACGACATCGAGTTCGAAGACGAGGTGGATCCTGACGCAGCAGACGTCGAGGCCGGCGCCGACGAGGACACCATGGAAACCGAGGCCACACCTGCGCCGCCACGTCCGAAGACACAGATCACGCACGACAAATATACCTCGATCGCGAACAGTATCGTACGACGCATTCGAAGCGATGAGAATGACGCCGATGATGGTGTAGAGGAGCAGGATCTGATTACCTGGTATCTGGAATCAAAAGAAGACGACCTGGAGAGTCAGGAAGAGATGGAGGCCGAGGGCAAGTTGTGCAGAAAAGTCATCAGGAGACTGGTCAGAGACAGTGTTCTTATGCAAATTCGTGGTGAGGGACTGGCGGACGACCAGGGCGAGGGCCTCAGGGAGGACAGGATTGTCTATGTTATGCATCCTAATGCCGCTGTCGAGGAGATGTAAGGATTTGATACAGTGCAAGACGCTTACTTGGGATTCAGCGAAATGCAGGACATGGCGTTCGAGGTATTTGGCAGGTAGAGACACCGCCTATTTGCGGATACCATCATGAAGTTGTTCAAACATACGCAGATATCTTGCTTCCCCCAAAAGAATGGTTGCTCATCATATATTGATTGTCGATCGTTCATATGAGTGTCCTCCAGCTGTCCCGTGTCAAACGGTCTGGGCTGCAAGTCGAGACAGGATCGACACAGCATGGAGGGAGCTTCAACAAACCAGGGCAAGCTTTGCAAATCCACTTTTCGACACGTGCCGTGGAAGTGCACACTCTTCCTCGCTCGTTACCTGTACCTGCATGCATCCCTTGCCACTGCACTGGAAATCGCATCTCGAATCTCTTCGCTCAAGAGTGGTTCTGCACCTTTGTGCTCCAGCGACCCAGAGATAAGAGACGCCGATAGCGGCAGCGGCAATAACAGCGACTTCGCAAGCCACAAGCGGGCCCAACGAATGTTCCAAGATCCAACACGCGACCAACAGGCTGAATGATCTGGTTGATCTGATTGGTATCTCCATGCTTGGTGGGTGATTCGCGTAATACTACTTTTGTGTCCCCATGGGCCGACCAGAGATAAGGACGACTCAGATAAACCCCCGCCGTCTCATTCCCGATAGTCTCCGGCCCGTTTCGGGCACCCGTTCACATGAGATACAGACTGTCCATCCACCAATCGCAGCTCTTGCTGTCTCTTCTTATCTTACCAAGCTTCTGGAACCGAGAATATTGCCACAAAGCAATCACAGTATCGCATCTAACGAGCTTCTCTCGTGAGTCTAGCACATGCGATCTATGGTTCGTCGCGGTTAGTGTCCGGACAAGGCATGTCACTCTGCTCAACAGGTGACGAACGGTTACTATCATCGACATATAACACAGTAAGTCACCCCCGTCCACGAGACCGTAAGTCAGTCAAGTCCCCTTCTATCCTTCTCGTCAATTCCTTCATTCGCCATGGCTGAGACCGCACCTGTCTACAACGCTTCCGAGCCAAGCGGAGGTAACCCTCTGCTTGTCAATGTCAACTCCCAATACGCCGGCGTCGAGTTCAACTACACCTACCTCATCTTCTGCGGCTTCATTGTCTGGCTCATCATTCCTGGTATCGGTCTTCTATACGGTGGTCTAGCAAGAAGAAAGAGTGGGCTCTCCCTCCTGTTCCAGTCCTTCCTGGTGGCAGCCATCACAACCTTCCAATGGATCTTCTGGGGCTACTCGCTCGCTTTCTCCCGCACCGGCAATGCATTCATCGGTGACCTCTCCAACTTTGGTCTCAGGAACGTCTCCGCCGCACCATCGGTCGGCAGCGCAGTCATTCCTGAAATCGTCTTCTGCCTTTACGAGCTCGTCTTTTGCACCTGCACGGTCATGATCGTAGTCGGCGGTGGATTCGAGCGTGGACGTATACTGCCATCCCTCATCTTTGGCTTCTTCTGGGCTACCATTGTCTACTGCCCTATCGCCAACTGGACCTGGAACCCCAACGGATGGTTGTACCAGCTCCCATCACTCGACTTTGCCGGTGGAGGACCCGTCCACATCTCCTCTGGTTGGGCCGCTCTCGCCTACGCCATGATCTTGGGCAAGCGCACCGAGCACGGCGAGACCGTCCGCAAGGGCAAGCCACACAACACCACCCTTGTCTTCCTCGGCACCGTCCTGATCCAGTATGCCCCCTCCCGCTTGGACTATTCCCATACACATCACTAACACACCTCCAGATTCGGTTGGTTCGGCTTCAACGGTGGATCCGCCCTCAACGCGTCCATCCGCGCCATGTTCGCCGCCTTCAACACCAACACCGCCGCCTCAACCGGTGTCCTCGGCTGGGTCCTCGTCGACTTCATCAAGCACAAAGGCCGCTTCTCCGTCGTCGGCGCCTGCGAGGGCGCCATCGCAGGTCTCGTCGGTATCACGCCCGCCGCCGGTTACGTCGGCCTCTGGGAAGCCGCCGTCATCGGTTTCGTCACCGCCGTCTGCTGCGCCCTCATGCAGGACGTCAACAAATGGTTGCGCGTCGACGACGGTCTCGAGGTCTTCAAGCTCCACGGCATCGGCGGCATGATCGGCAGTTTCCTGACTGGTGTCTTTGCCGACCAGGCCATCTCTGCTCTCGACGGCGTGAGTCTGTACCCTGGTGGTATCAATGGCAATGGCATCCAGGTCGCCAAGCAGTTCGCTGAGATCGGTGCCATCTCGTCGTACTCGTTTGTCGTCAGCTGTATCCTTCTGCTTATCCTCAAGTATATCCCTTACATGCACCTGAGAGTCGACAGCGAGGCTGAGCTCAGAGGTCTCGACTTTGATCAGTTCTTCGACGAGAACATTGGCGAGTGGGAGACTCTTGGTGCTGGTATCGAGGGCCAGAACAGGGAGATGATCCACGGTGTTGCTGCTGAACTTGCTGCTGGTAGTGGTTCCACTAGCTTGACTGGCGAGGACGCTGCTCCCAAGCACGATTAGATCTCCGTATAGATACCCTATAGACATTGCTATTGTTATTGTTCCACCATTTCCCGTATACTTCATGTGCTGCTCAACTCACAGAACCCCTGAGTACGCTGTTGTCCACCTGAGAGACTTACCCAGTGAATAGCACCTGAGAAACCACGACAGTATACCTAGCAGAGCACGCATAGGCTGCTAAGCCAGCAAGTAGCACGTGACACTGCAGGGTCCACGCAACAGGATATATATAAAAGCGAGTCACTCGCTGACCTCGACCCCGCGAAGCAAGCATTGTCAACGATCTCTCCATCCATCCCTTCCATCCTTCCGCCAGATTCCAAATCCCGCGTGAGGGTTCGTACAGACTCGGCGTAGACTCTCCGCTGGACCCTTCGCGAGACTAATACTCAGACATATTGCCAGACTCCTTGCTAGACTCCTTGCCAACTCGTTATGCAGACTCTCTGCCAGACTCCCCACCGTACCTTTCGCTGACTTAGTATTCAGAGTCGTCGTTAGACTCATCGCCAGACTCATCGCCAGACTCATCACTAGACTCATCGCCAGACTCCTCGCCAGACTCCTTGCCAGACTCCCGCGAATCCCATTACGGGAACGAGTGCCAGAGAACGAATGAGTTGGCTGAGTCATCTGGTTTCCTCCAGGTAAGAAGGAAACCAGGTGCTCCCTCTCATTGCGGAGCAATGCCTCTTGTTGTAGGTGTAAATGTACAGAGGGAGGAGGTCTTTATATAAATTTGGCTCTGGAGCACGTGCGAGTCTTTGTAGCGATGAGCACGGACCATGCGCCATCACATGTTTCGAAGGTGATGACCAAGTGATGACCACGGCGCAGTAACAGATGATGCTTGCGCGTTAGTGTTCACGTGCCTTGGCGCGGTATGAGAAGGCTTGTGTCTGTGGAGAGAGACTGTGTTGCGTTGCACGAGCGATGTGAGGACTCGGGATGAAGGCAATGCGGATAAAGGGTGAATGAAGTCATGGAATGGAGTGTGAAAGCATGAATGAATTAATTATATACCCCAACTCCCAGACCTATCAATCATCATTTAGCGACAATAGCAGCCATAACAAGAGCCATAGTAGCCGAACTGTGCTGTGCGAGCGCGATATCATTATCACTAGGGCTGTTGAAAGGACCAGCCCATCTCATGCCGAGCAAGTTGTCACTGCCCCTAGAGTTGCTCCAGATGGAGTCGGCGTTGCTCTTTAGGAAGGCCGGAAGACGACCACCCACGGCGCTTGGTCGGGCCTGGTGCAGCGCTTGAAGACCGCGCATGAGGATACCCTTGAACTGCGCGCTGTCGGCGTTGCAGCTGAGGTCTGGGTCGCAGGTCTCCTGCACGATGCCGTAGGGTTGGTTGACCATGGCGAATGGGTAGCCGTGGTCGCCGTTGATAGATTCTGTGGCGACTGTGTTGGCAGTGTCGAGGTAGGATGTCTCACCGGTCGCTGCGTGGAGCGCGACGAGGGCCGAGATGGTTGTACCTTCAATGTAGGTCAGGAAGGCGCGGTTGTTCGTGCACTGGCTGCCAACGAGCGAGTCTCCCTGGATGATGCCGTCGATCAGCATCTTGGAACTGAGCCACTGCCATTGGTTGAGGGCCAGCTGTGTGTAGTAGGCCTTCTTCTTTGGGTGGCGAGTGGCGAGCATGGCAGCAGCTTCGACGTAGAGGGCTGTTGCGATCGTGCTGCTGGTCACACGGTACTGCTCGCCTGGGTAGGCGTTGGCGATACCACCGCATGGCTGATCAGTGGCATCGTTTGCAGCGACGACGGCAAATGACTTAGTTGCGGCTTCGAGGTACTTGGACTTGCGTGTGACGTCGTAGGTCTTGATCAGAGCGACGATCCACCAGAGTTCGTCGTCGAAGAAGTCGTCGTAGGCGAGCGCACCGTTGGAGTCACGGTGCTGGCCGGCGAGAGCAGTTGAGAAGACACCATTTGGCCCATCAGTGAGTGACTTAATGAAGTCGGATGTGTCGTGCGCGCGAAGCTCGGCGAGAAGGGTCAAGCAATTGGCGCTGTTCCACCAACCCGTAGTCCAGAAACCAGGGTATGGGTTGTTGTAGAACTCCTGAAGCCTGGAGATGGCTGTATGGGCGTTGTTCATGTAAGAAGTCTGACGCTTCTCAATCTCTGGAAGAGCGCTAGCAGAAGTCAAGGCACTGTTGGCGAGCAACAGCGCGGTGGAGAGTTGACCCAAGGTGAGATGCATTATGTGTAGGTTACAGGGGAATGTATGTAGGGAGGATAAATGTATGTGGTGAGAATGAATCTTTCAAGGTCCGTTTCCGATGCCTTCTTATAAGTAATAGTGGTAGGAAGAAGAACTCACCGTGTCGCCAAAGTCTCAGCTGCTCAGTATGATGGGAGGATCGGCATCGATAACGCTGTCCGGGGCTCATGCAACGGGCAATAACGCATAACAAAACGTTGCTACTTTGATACCAAAAGCCAGACCTGCTACCGCCTGTGGCGACTGCGACAGCTAATGCGACAGCAATCGCATGCTGGTCGTTGCAGCTAGATGGGTATCGAAGAACGATAGCATTCAGCATGCATGCAGTGCAATGTCCTGATAATTTGAATGCGAGAAATGAAACAAAGGAGCAAGGTTGAGCAAGCGACGTCGAGACAACATGGAGCGGGGCTGAGAGGCTGAGAGGCTCAGGGTCCAGATTGGACGCGAACGCGCTGAGACTTGCGGATCTGGCGAGGTCCGATCCGATCCCGTTGAACCTCAGCCCACCATGGTTCTCTTTGCAGCTGACGACGAACCAACGTCCTTGACATCACCTTAACAACGGACACGGGCAGTTTGGGAGACATTCCTGCGATCTGGACAACTGCGAGCGGAATATTCTCAACGTGCTCAGGCGAGCTGGTCGTTGATGATGGAAATCGGCCAAGGTGCCGAGACGCTTGCACTGTGCGCACTGCCTTATACGATGCATTGATCGTCTCTCTGCGTTGAACAATGACGAGAATAGGCTGATCAACGTTATACATGTTATACACGAGGCTCTTTTACAGCAGTCTCACAGCCACCCGTGAAGATCGCCCATGTCATATGTCTAAGATTCATGGCCCAGACGCGACGCTGCTTATGGAAAGATTGAGAGTCGATTCATTCGTGATCTACAGCAGAGTAGGGAGACCATGAGTGGAGAGGAGAGATCTGGCCGGCCGCTCACGTCTTTCCAAGTCCTCGAACTCGCGCTGGATCGATGGATGTAGAAGCTCAACCTACGTTTCATGGCATCGAAACTGGTTCGCCATCATAAATGCTACTCTTCCTGAATGCGATGCTATTGATTGCGCTTAGCAGACAAAACTTATAAGGCAGCGGTGTGGTCGAGTGGAGTTCAAGCTTTTTAACTCGAAGCCAAATCGTACCTACTTCTGTTACAGCCACTTCGAAAACGATCAACGAGATGCCTATTCGGTATTTTGCAAATGAGTCAAATCTCATAAGATACTGGTGAAGCTTTCTTATGGTAGTTATGAATCTAAACCTAACTATGATTATATGTATCTCTCGTGCTCGCCCTATTAAGCTCTTCAAACATAGTCCTGCTACTGCTACGACATTCCACTATGGTGGAATCATAGATCTTGTCATGATTCCTTCTCCGTTCAGCCTACGTCTTGATTGAATTGGTTTTGCTCGGCCTCTGCAGCTCTTCAAGCGCGTTATGACACAGGGCCGAGATTGGCGGACTGGTCCTGCGACTCCGTCCGACTTTGTGTCTGCTCCTTATGTACTCGTTTCTTCGCTCTTTTTCGCTCTTTCCACAATATATCACATAGTATGAGTACGGCGTTGAAGGCCAAGACTAGATAGAACGAGCCTCTGGCGCTTACTCGAGTATTCAAAAGTGGCCATAGCCATCTGTGACGTAGATTTGCAAATAGGTTGTTATCGGTCTCTGACCGTGTTGAGGATGACTTTGGCGGTGGCGGTGGAGGTTGTCGCTTTTTACCGCCATTGCCGTGGACGAAGTGAATCTGGCGACTTGGAGTGGCGAGCATCGTCTTGGGACACATTCGTGCTGCGAGTCTCTGGCGCAACATGATGCCGTACATTTGTTTTGTCAATCACGACAATTAGACCGAGGACGGCGAACTGGTGACGTTGTGAACGTGGCGGAAACAATCGTGTTTGGAAGCTTGGACTGAAAATCAGTTCGAAGATCTTGATGCTGTAGGCATTCGCCGGATTTTCGCTTCTCCAGACCCTGTGTCTTTGTGATAGTGCTGTAGATATTCAAACCCTCAAGGAGGACGAACAGTGGATGGGAAGTGGCGGGAGTTTCCTCGCCGGAGTTGAAGTCTTTATGACATACAGTCTCGCGGTCGACGATATAAGTGGCACTCAGCGATATGGCACTTAGTAACACATCAGTCGTTTGACGTCGGAATTTGAGGAACTGTATATAGATATAATGTTTGTATGCAAGGGATTTACTATAATCAGTAACAAGATGAATACCAGATAAATACAATAGCTAATTGTTGAATAATAACCAACCAATGGCATACACAGTATCCTAGAAAGGCTGAATCTAGCATTGTATGTGCCACTAATTTTGTGAACCGCGGGGCAAGGTGGTCGACAACGAGGTTTGCACGGCGCGGTCACAAAGTCGAACTCGATAATACTTGGGTTGAGGAGTTTTTACTTTCTTCTTCTTCCACATTTTTGGTATCAATACTGCTAACTTCAAGTATGATCATATCTTTTGTCGTGAGATCTCGTCGCTTTGCGTCTCAAGCATCGATTCGCACAAGCTGGGTATCTGCGTAGAAACATTTTACTCGACCTCCTCGATCTTGCTGGCGCCAGCGGATGCCGATGAGCTGCCAGCCTTCTCGTTCTCGAGCTCTGGCATGTCCTCGTCCTCGTCATCGTCTCCCTCATCATCGCCGCCGAGGCCTTCCATGTTCATGCCACCCATGCCTCCGAGCTTGGAGAAGTCGATGCCACCGAAACCACCGTCACCACCCATTCCACCCATTCCACCCATGCCGCCCATCATTCCCTCCATCCCGGGCGGCATGCCTCCACCACCCATGCCTCCCATACCGCCCATTCCTTCCATTCCTGGCATTCCTCCCATTCCACCCATTCGGGACATGTAGTCGTCGTCGACAGCCTCTTCTTGCTCGTCCTGGTCGACCCACTGCAACCGTCAGTCACCTTCCATGAGTCGTGGGAGTTTTTCACATACCTTGTCGAAGTTGGTCTTCAAAAAGTGGTACTTGACCTTCTCCTTCAACAGACGAGGCCAGTACTCCTCCTTCAACTCCTTCTTCCTCAGGACCATCTCAATATCGCGAGCGGTGTGGTTGATCTGGCTGGCCGCTGGATCGATCTCCTCGTAAAACTCAAGCTTGACGTGGTAGTTGGCCTTCTTGGTTTGTGAGTAACCGGTGAAGTCGAGGAATGTGGGCTGCAAGTCGAGCTTGATCTTCTTTGGGTCGACATCTGGGACAGCAATGGTGAGGTAGACGTGGTTCTTCTCTGCCTCAGTCTCTGAGGAGCGCTGTGCCCATGTAACTTGAACAGGTCAGTACTAGCGCAATGGCAGCAAAGCAGTGCGTGACATACCCTCTGGAGTGAACTCCTTGAGCGACTTGGTGTCGGTAGTGTCGGTTGGTTGCTGCATATTGGTCTGTAGTGTTGTTTACAGGTGTGTGTGTTGGTTTCGAAACGTGGATTGAATGTTCAAGTTGATGTTGCTGAGTGTGGGGTTTTGCTGGAAACTGTGAGAAAGCAATCGAAGTCAGCAACTATGTTGACATTCGAGCAAACGCGTGCTTCTGCGCCAATGCTGTAGGGCGGAATGAAGCAAACGGCAATTTGAACTCACCTTGAAGCTCAGCAATAGATGGTTGCAATAAACGTGGTGGTAGCGAAGAAATATTGTAGATGTCACGTTGGCTGACTGAAAAAGCGTCGGCGTCTTCTCCAACAGCTCCGTGTCCGTCTTTGTCCCGCCTGCGTCACGCCTCAATGTACCAGTCTTGGCGCCGGTATTGCATCGACCCTCCCAGGCGACCAGCCCACCGTTCGATCAGTCACCCAGGCATCGTCAATGCGCCTTCACTTCTGCTGAGATAGCGCAGAAGAAAGATACTGGTCTGTCAATGAAATCATGAGCTCGAGTTCGGCCAGTCTGTCAACACCGCAATGCAATCGGTGAAGAGCTTCCTATGGGGCCCCTCCCCGGAGGAACAGGTACGATAACATGCCCAGTCGCATGACTGTCGCAAGGCAAGCGCTCACGCGATCAGAAACGAAAATGCAACTCACTAGTGCGATCGAACGTGCGTAAGCTGGAAAGAGATGTCGGACAGCTCAAACAGCTTGAAAGCAAGACCAAAGGCCTCATTCAGCAATCCGCGAAACGCGCAGAGCGCAACCCATCACAAGCGAAACAAGCGGCACAGGAGACCAGGATATACGCCAGAGAGCTTATCAGAGTGCGAAAACAAAGCGCACGTTTACAGACGAGTCGCGCCCAACTTCAGAGCGTCGGCATGCAGGTGAATGAGGCTTTCTCGGTGAGAAAGATCGAAGGCAGTATCAAGGCCAGTGTGGGAATCATGAAAGATGTCAACACACTCGTCAAGTTGCCAGAGCTCACAGGCACGATGAGGGAACTCAGCCAGGAGCTTATGAAGGCCGGTATCATTGAGGAAATGGTTGGAGACACATTGGACAACCAGGATCTCATGGAAGCGGAGGACGAAGAAGCTGATGCAGAAGTCGACAAGGTTTTGGGAGAAGTGCTCAAGGACAGACTGCCGACTGCCGCAGAGCCGGATATTGCACCTGTTCAGCCGGCCGAGGCCGAGGAAGAGGACGAAGATCAAGAAGAGATGCTTGCTCAGATGAGAGGCAGGTTAGAGGCTCTCAAGAGCTGAACAATTGGTTCACATGTTTTACGCAAACGTATTTCAATGCGCTGACGGCCATTTACATGTCACGTGATGCTGATTAGGATGCCACGCGACCGTGCGTTCAATACTGTGAAGTCAGTCTTGGCGGTCGCTGCCTGGTCGCAAGCCGCAGCTGAATCCTCCCTTCAAGCTCCCTTTCTCTGCGTTCCTCATCTTTACCAACACAACCCATCATTACATTATCTGTGTCGCGTCGCTGAAACCATCAAAACAATCGCTTTTGCGACAGAAATTATCCTGCTCCGATAACGACCTCGCCAGAGCAAACAATCACCGCGCGCACATCGCGTCATTTTCAGTCACTGCAGCCGTCACTCAACCTGCTCTTGACCAAGGTTCCTCTTCACTCTTTGCGCGATCTCTTTGTTGAGCTTTCGACATAACAATTTGAGCTGCCTAATCTACCACTCACTCAGCCGAACTCCCGATCGCATCTCGACACACTCTACCACCAGTAACCAACAACTTCTACAAAACCCACTACAACATGTCTGCCAACCTTGATAAGTCTCTCGACGACATCGTCGGCTCCAACCGTGGCCCACGCCGCCAGCGTCGCGGTGGCGCTAAGCCAGCTGTTGTTGGTGGTATTCAAAAGCAGACTGCTCAGAGGCCCGCCAAAGGTTCCAAGGCTGCACCACAAAAGGCCGCAGTCGCCGTGCCTCTTCAAACCAAGGGAGACAGCAAAATCATCGTCAGCAACCTGGTATGCGACCTTTATTCCTGAACGACTCGAATCACGATCTAATACATCTCAGCCTGATGATGTGAACGAACAACAGATCAAGGTACGTTAACCGGAAGCGGACCGGTTCGAAAGTATCGATTTCTCGACTGCCTTGAAAGACATCCAAGAACACGTAATCCTGCCTACTTGAGATGTCCATGACACCAAGACAAAAGCCCAGTCTGAAAAGACGAAGCGGCGCTTCACTAGCTTTGTGTTCTCCAATGATGGGTCGAGAGCAATAGCGATGACGTGGAGTATTCCGAAGTCCACGTAAACCCTCGATGAGTGAGCAGTACTGCCTGGTGAGCGGATTTGCAAGAGGTAGTGGCTCGATGATATTGGCAAAAGGCTCTGCGTTGGATGAGACCATGCTGGCCATACTTCTATGGCATACCGCACAAACCCTTTGAGATCAAGCACCAGTGAGCAGCAGCACAGCAGGACACGAGTTATAGGACTCCATTCGCACGAGGCCAGTTCGTACGGGAGATGATCGATTCTGGACTCGGAACCTTTGGACCTCAATATGCGAATCGCTGGACTGGATGCAGCGGGGTACACGTTCCACGCAATATGCGATCAGAAGCCGCACATGCGACAAAATTCAACGAGGGCTCCTGGTCGTCGCGCATTACTGCGGAGCAATGTGATCGGACACGGTCAATCATCACACGGCTCTCACCTACACTGGCAATGTCGCATTTGCTGAGTCGTCGACATGAGATCCGGGTCTGGATCTACTCGGCACCTTGCTTCTGAACGTATGCTGAAATTATCCTGCTTGCTCACTGGTGCTCTCACAAGAATATGTTCACGGTCATGACCTGTGTCACGCTAGACAAAAGCTCTGCTACCACTTCTGGCGTGGGATGTTACAACAGTCGTTGGCTTCGAATCGTTCCAGCATTAATCACACGATGTCTCAACTAACGCGACCTCTCTACAATAGGAATACTTCCAGCAATCTCTTGGATCAGTCAGGAGAGTCATGCTCACTTACAACAAGACCGGACGCAGCACTGGTGTCGCCACGATCATTTTCAATCAGGCCAACCTCGGAGCCGCCGCCGCCAAGCAATTTAACGGCGTCAAGGTAGACGGCAAGCCAATGAAGGTACATAATTTAATTCGATCTGGAAGTTCGGACACAATTAGCTGACACCACGCGAAGATCGAAGTTGTCATGGGCGCTGAACACGTCGCATCCGCACCAGCACCAAAGTCTCTTGGTGACAGGATCTCGTAAGTCACATCTTTGTTCTATCACTGGAACTCGACACTAATAAAAAGCAGCACCCCAAAGAACGCGGCTGCCAAGGCAAAGGGTCCAAGACCTGCAAAGGCCGGTGCTGCCCCTGCTGCTCAGGGTACTGCCGCCGCTGCTGGCGCAGGTGGTCGCGGTCAATCTCGCGGCCGCGGTGGACGTAAAGGAGGAGCGCGTCCAAAGAAGACACAAGAACAGCTCGACGCTGATATGGCCGACTACTTTGACGGCGGCGCAAATGCCGGTGGTGCTGCCGCCCCAGCCACCAACGGAACCGCTGCTGCTCCAGCTGCTGCCACTAACGGCGGCGAGGCTGTCATGCAAGACGAGATCTTGTAAAGCTGTGGACGCCGGCTTTGTAACACTACGGCTATTCACCAGGGACGGATGGGGTCAGGAGGACGGTTGGAAGAGACGGCGAGCACAACCGGCACGCTTTGGCTAAGCCTAGGACGAGCAGCCATTCGTTGAGCCTAAATTGACAGCACTTTCGTATACCATGTAATGCGTTCCAGTCACACAAGTGCAGCTTCCATAAAGACAGTGATATAACGTCCGGGCGCCTTCAATGCACCATCTGTAAAGCCGAGAACAACCCCGTTCAGGCTGTACGACATTTGTGACCGATAGTTCTCCTGATATCCATATCCTATACCCTGACACCAGCAAAAGATTGTATCTTCCTTCCTCAAAACCGCCACCAACACCATGAGACATTCGTAGAAGGCGACGATCATGACCGCCGAATGAACCCAACCATAGCATTCATCTACAAAAAGTACTCTCCAGTCCTGCCACGCCCACCAGGAACAGCTCGTCTGTGATCCGGCACGGCGCTGAAGATGGTAAAGTCCGGCTCCAGATCCTCGCCCAGTGTCATGATACTCGCCACGTTACCACATCTGTAGCAGTAGTTTGGCGCCGACCAGACGGTGACGACGTCTTGGTTCTTGAAGTGGTACTTGTAGCCTTCGTTGACAAGCTGATGTGCGCGTGCTATCAGTTGGAGGCCGTTGACGTGGTTGAACTGTGGATGTCAGTATGGACAAGATTGAGATGGATCAGAGAGTCGAAAAGAACGTACCTCGGTCGCGACCTTGTCACCAAATAACCAGCCTGCTCCACGCGGACTCACGGCCCAGGTATCGACTTCCTCAGGATCAGACCACACAAGATCGCAGAACGCGCCCTCGTGCGGGATCTCCTGCGCACGCGCCACAACGCGGATCTGGTCCAGCGTGCGAATCTCAGGCGACAGACCACCGTGCACACACAAGACCTTGCCATCAACGATAGCCGCGAGAGCCAGGAAATCAAACACCTGGCAGCAGCTCTTCCAGACACTAGCATTGCCGTACTTGGTCTGACACTCCTCGTAGAACCCATAGACCTGGGTGATCTGGCGCGACTCGTGGTTGCCGCGCACCAGCGTCACGCGGTCCGGGAATTTCGCCTTGAGACACATGAGCAGCGTAAAGGTTTCGAGCGAGAAGTAGCCGCGGTCGACAAAGTCGCCGAGGAATATGAAGTTTTGCTTGCCGTTGTTCAGGTTGCTGGTCGCGGTGCGCGATTTGCTGCGGCCCTGGGTCTGAGGTGAGGAGCGCACGTCGCCGAGGCCGCTGTCGTCGTCGGAGCTGTCGTCGCCGTCGCCGGACGAGTCGTTGTTGCTGCTGAAGTTGGGCCCGCGGTCGGCGGACCCGGAGCTGCGTGAGCGTATCCGTCCGCGGCTTTCGTCTTCTTGGCTCTCGCCTTCATCGCCCATCTCGCCGCTGGCATCCGATGCCCCTGATGTGTATGCGCTGTCGGTCTGGAAGCGGCGCTTCATCTTTCGCCGTACCTTGGGATCCGAGATTGATGTGGGTGGCTCGAGAGCTGCGCTGCTTATTGCTGGTAGTGGTGATTTGACTTTGGCTGCCGCCGGACTGGCGAGGGGCGATGGTGCTACAGCTTGTACGGGGTTTGGATCGTCGTTCGGCATGCCTCCTGCGACGTTGAAGAGCTCTAACAGGTCGTAAAATTGTCCGTGGATATCACCACAGACTGTCACTGGCGTCCTCACTGGTTGGATATTCGACTCTTCCATAAGACATTCCTTGACCAATTCACATAATCTCTTCATGTCCGCCTCTGGTAGGTATTTGCATTGTTTCGCCTGCTCTAGCCATTCATCGGGTCCTGCGCCGGGCGATAATCTTGCAGCACCTGGCTGTGGTACATCTGCGTCTCGTCCCATGTTGATATGCTTCTCGGGGATAGGAAGTCACTCGCGGAGTGCAAAGCGGCGATGTTCTGTCGACCAATGGCTGATGATTATTACCAGCGCATATATCGAGTTCGATGGTGTATATAGAGTGGTACAGTGCGCAGTTGTAGACAGAGATCGTTAGAAGAAGGGACTTGATTGTGCTGGATGACTAGGCTGGTCGTGTGCTCGTGATTGATTATGGAGTTCGGGACATGAGGTCTGCTGGACCCTACCTCATATTTCCAAATCGAGACTCGGCCTGCCAGCCGCGGGTCTCTGAGCGGCCCCACCTCGGAAAGCTTGGCACGTCACTCCATTGATCGTGAACGACGAAAGCGCGGGACAAAGGTCTCTGTCCGTCTACTTTACCTTCTTTGTTGCGCACATGAGCGCCAGCAAGCAACAATGCCTCCAAAAGGCCCGGTGACTATTGCGAGGAATCCAAATTCGACCACTAGTGGTGTCATACCCATAAATCCTGCAAATACACAGAATGCGCCTGCCAAGTCAGCGGTCCGACTCAAGCTCGAGGTCAGACGACTTCCACCAGGCTTGACCAGGCAAGAATTTGAACAAGCATTTGGCGATAAGTGGAAGCTGGGTGCAGGAAGGGTTGATTGGCTAGAGTATCGTCAGGGCAAAGTCAAGAGGTGAATCAGCTTGGAATGCGCCCTCATATATGTCATAACTAAGAAGGCTAGTCCGGGCAAATATCCAGAGCAGTCACGCGCCAGCCTACATCTGACGGACGAGTCTCACGTCAAGACTTTTGAAGCTGCTTTTCTGGCCATCACTTTCCATGATGCAAAGGGTACATATAAGGATCAGAACCTGAAAGGGCTTCCGCCGACCCTGGGATTCGCACCTATCCAGCGCATACCCGCTGGTAAGCCCCGCGTGGATGGAAGACAGGGTACGATCGATCAGGATCCGGAATACATGGCTTTCTTGGAAAGCGAGACTCAGCCTGTACCCAAGCCTCCAGCATTGGACACTGCGAATACGGAAAAGACCAAGGAGGCCATCACCACTACACCTTTGATCGAGGCCCTGCGGGAGAAGAAAGCCAACAAGGAAAAGGCCAAAGCTGCAAAGTCTGCTAAGCGCGACGACTCAAAAGACGATAAGGTGGAAAAGGCTGGCGGCAGGAAGGGAGGGAGAACTGCAGAAGTTAAGCCCAAGGCGAAGACGGAGAGCGTCGCGAGAGATGCACCCAAAGCAGTGAAGCCATCTGCTAAGAGCATGGCAAATGGAGCGGCCGCCACCCCCGAGCCCAGCTCTCCATCTGCATCACCTGCACCGATCAAGAGGCGTGAGCGAGCACCAGCAAATATTAAGACTATGTTGCAACGGGATCTCGGATTGAACGAATCGCCACGCCGCGGTGGTAAGCAGACTGCGGCGAACGCTGCCAGCACTGCGACCCCTGATCCGGCTACGGCTGCACCCGCGACTGCTGCAGAATCGACACAAAACGCTCCTGGTCGGAATGGCAGAGGGAAGAAGAACCGCGAGACACCTGCCGCGGAAGCTGTTGATGGTCAAGCTGGTCAAGCTGCTCCACTTCAGACTGCACCGACCGTAGCAGCCGCCGGCAAAGTACCTGCACAACAGAACCAACCGAGAGCACCCAAAGCAAAGGCAGAAGCGAGCGGTGCTTCCGCAGCAAACGCCACCCAAGCGCCAAAACCACAAGCCGCGAAATCTGCAAACCCGCGACCACCGAAATCTGCACCACAGCCCTCTCCAGGTTCGACAAGGGCTTATCTCAAGCACGCGAATGCAAGTCAAGGCATTACGGAACCACTACTGAAAGCCGCCCTTTCCACCTTCGGTGAGATCACAGCTCTAGACATTGACAAGCGAAAGGGCACAGCACTTGCCACCTTCAAAGATCACGAAAGCTTCAAGGCTGCTATGGCTAAACGCAGTATACCCGTCGCTCAAGGAGCCGTCGAGGTCTTGGAGTTCAGGGACAAGCCTGCTCCTCCTGCTGCTAACAGAAGCACACCCGCTGTTAGAGCTGGCGGAAACGGTAGTGGTGCTGGCGGCGGCGGCGGCGGCGGCGGTGGCGGCGGTGGTGGTCGAGGTAGAGGTCGTGGTGCCGGTCGAGGTGGTACGGCTGCTGCCTCCGAGTCGAGCTCCCCTGCTTCTGGGTCTGCTGCTGCGACTACTCCGGCTCCTCCTGCTACTGCCACTGGCGATGCGACATGATCGAGCCTTCACAATCACAACACAAAGAAAATGAGACAGCGTGTTATCTCTATCATGCATAGCCACTACTTCGCTGCAAGAAGAATCTGATATTCATCCTTTCGGAATATCTTGCAGGTCGGTGCCAGACTCGTGCCCCGAGTCGACTAGCAGGGTCGATCGAAAGAGCCTTGTCAAGCTTGATCCGAAGCAACTCGTTCAATAGTCTACTGAACACGATTATCATTCGAGAACATCGAGACATTGATTCGGAGCCGCGCAGGCAGCATTGCGGATGAACCGCAGCCACAGTAAAAACATGGATAGCAAAAGACAATATTACAAAGCCACGCAGTGGCTTCACCTGACGAAGCATGAATGGCTCCTTTGTCCTCGTGAACTCGACTCATGATTTTGTGCGTTGATTGTCTACTCGACAAAGCGACTCTGCTACATCCTTTGTGCGCGCAACAAACCTATTCTTTGAGCTCCCCTCTCATCTCCAATACACAATGCCATATTGTTTCATGACCACAGTCTTCACACTACCACAACACGGTGAAATCTAGTTTTCTATGTAGCATATAAGCGACCTCGTCGCCGCGATGGAGTCTTTCCTTTCTCTTCTCAGATTCCCACACTTCACGTTCCCAGACAGCCTGTTTTTCCATTGCTAGCCAGTTGCCTTGCAGATTGTTCTGTGCCGTCGAGTGTGAGCCTCTCAACTTTCGACAACCATAAAATCCAAAAACAACAAACCATGCCCCTACCTCCTTCCTCTTGAGAACTTGCTAATGCTTTCAAGATGACGATTCAAGAGTGGGAAGCGGAGACTCCTGAAGATCTGCCTGACTACGTCAGCGACAGCGAGGACGAAGTCATGCAGGATGCTCCTTATGAAGTACCCCAAGATGCTTTCGAAGAAGATCTTGCTGATCACGATCCTAGTTCTCCTTTCCTGGATGTCGTCGAGTTGCCCAAAAACCACGACGACCTCCTCAAAGAGCTCGATATCACACGGGAGAAGTTCGACCTCCTCATCGAAGCTTTCCCGGCACTCTGCGATGGTGGTCCGAACACCACCTTCAACGCGGCCGCCGAGGCTGATTGGATCAAGGTCCTGGCCGACGATCGCCGACCAGCTAACATGACCGAGGTCCTGAAGAAGCAGAAGGTCATCGCTCGCCTTCGTAAGGCGGTTCCTCGCGTTGTGGTCACCGACGTCGACGAACATGCGCGTGTTCTTGATGACAACAGGACTGACGACATACCGCTGCCTGCCATGTGGCGAGTGCTTCTTCTCCATCCTTGCGTCCGCAGGGCCCACGGCAGTTCTCTCTACTTCTGGGTAGAGTCGAAGAAGTGGTACCAACTCGTCTGCAACGCTGGTAGCCCCATTTTCGAATCCATAATCTACTGTCTCTTCCCAGACCCAGCGGACCATTGGCGCATCTGGTTGATGGTGAACTGCGAACGCGACGACTGGTTGGTCCTGACGCAGGAAGACCAGATCGCGATGCAAAGACTCCGTGAGGAGCTGGACATCGCCGCGCATGACTTGGAAAACATAAGACCTGAGTGGATGGTTCCAGAAGAAGATGAAGTTGAAGTTGGGCCAACACCCACTGAGATCTCCATCATGACGCAGTGCGCCCTCGGTACTTCCGTTTTCGAAAGCGATCCTTTCGCATGGTACCATCTGCAGGAGCAGGTTCATGACAACTGCCCTCGCGGTTGCAAGTGTGCTACCATCTTCAATGGTGGCGAAAAGTACTCCGGGGCCTGGGCCGAAATCGAGAAGCTGAACAAGGTTCCCTTATCGTCTCTGCTCCAGCAGATCGGCATGGGCAGCCGCGACGAAGGTGCTCTTCTGCCTGGGGCATGGGAGGGCCAGTCTGACCTCGACGACATTCGCGCCTTGCCGCGTGATGATCGCTCACTACTTATGAATATCCGTCTTCGTTTCATGGAGTTTCACGATGCGATTGCCAAAGGCGCCGAGGCTATCGATCACTATAGGGCCCGCTACTCGACTGCCCGCATGCTCGACCTGATTGGTGTAGCACTCGACACGGCCTTCATGTCTGTCATCATGCGCGAGATCCACCTCGAGATGACCGAGTACAAGGTGAATTGGGCTCAGGTCTTGGAGCTCCTCAGCGGGAGGCCGTACGACCACCGAGCTCGTTGGTCGGCTCGCCACGAGCGCCTGGAAGAAGAGACCATGGCTCTCATTGCAGCTCGCGATGGTCATCTCCGTAGGGCTGACGCTGGTCCTTTGCCAGTCGTTCCCGTTTCCGCTATACTCGCTTCTCCTGCTCACGTTGACAGGTTCAACAGCAATTCTCACCGACGCAACTCCGAGCTCCCGCTTTCTCCTGAGCCATCGGCTCATGCTAACGTTTCCGCAGAAGACGTCGATGCTGCAGCATCCCTTTTGCTTCTCGCCGCAGGTGGTGCTGGTGACGACCACTCATCTGACGACGAGTCCCCCGTCTCCTCTCCTGAGGGTGCCAACGTGGCTGGTAAGCGTAAGCGCAAGCGTGCCGAAGACATGTTCGACGAGGACGAAGCTGAGTCCAAGGGACAGAAGTAATGACAGGTAGGTCTGGTTTGTTTTCCTGGTCGAGCTCAAGCTTGGCCGGTGTTCGATAGACTTTAGCGTAAGTATTAACTCACAACTTTGTCTTTTCGAAATCCTGCTTTACCTTTGTATATATAAGTGATTGTGAGTCTGCGCCAGTGTGTGGTACAATGATTTTGCTCGTCAATGTATAGAAGATCGATTGCATCAATGTAGGTCGCGGTGACCGCTGGTGGTAGAAAGTTGTGATGACTTCTGGGTGAGGCTCACATTCCCCTCGTCGATACCCATTGGGTTAGTCTACATCGAGCTTCGTAGAATACTTGCTCGATAGTGTATGTCTGACCGACGGACTCCAGCTCGAGGCCGTGCCAAGCATATCTCTCATCTGTGCTTGGAGTGGCATTGAAACAGTGCAACCACGGAGAGTTCTTCAATAAGCGTATTCCCCATGGAGCACCATTGGCCAGTTCTGATCCGTGTAGCTCGAAAGCATTGCACACAATGACAAGCTTCTCGATCGTGGTGATTTGTTCAAGTCGCGAAAATTCATGGTCACCGAACAGGTCGGAAGCTTTGAGCACCTTGCCTGCAGCGAAGCATCTTTCAAACCACTCGGAGTCACAGTGAACCTCCACGGTGAGATGTTGGAGGTTCGGAAAGGCTGCTAGGATTTCGTAAAGACCGCTGACGGCCACTTGAGGTTCGTCAGAGCAGAGTATGGACTCGAGCTTCAACACATACCAAGAGGTGCACTTAGATGTGACATGTCAATGAGAAGCTCTAGCCTTTGAATATTGACGAACTTCTCTGTAATGTCCACCGAAAAGTAGCCATCCATACGAGCGAAAGCAGGATATCGTTGGAAGCTCTGCTCAATTGAGAACTCTAGTTGCACGGCGGTGGTTGCTCTCGCGATCTCCTTGATCTCTGAACGTATCTGTTGATTCAAACAGAGTAGATTCTTGTCAGGGGCATTCCGGACTGCTGGACGGGTCCGATTCCAGGTAATTGTGAGACTGTCCTCGCGGACAGCAGCTGTTGGTCGCTTGTGTGTGATGATGTGGTCGGAGAAGCAGTTCCTGTAGATTAGATCGCGCAGTTCTCGTGGCAGGTCAAGAAAGGAGGTGGCCGGCGCTGTCATGATGTGTCTCGATCGAGCGAGGGCTGGAGGCTCCAGAATCGGAGCAGTCGATCGTCGTGCTTGATGTACTTCGGTGCGTCTTGTTGACCTTTGATAGCATATACGCGATTACTGTAATACCAAGCCTATTGCAGGAGTACATGTATGTAATGGTTGCAGTTCCGATGTAGTGATTGAATTTAAAGTTGGAGCTGGCGTTTGTAGCGAAGCATGTTTCAACTTCACCTCACGCCTCTTCATTCCCTCTTCCACCGATGACGATCTGACCATTTCGAGACATATTCATGGTCTGTCCCTATTGCATCTTGCGATGACGAAAGCTCATGGTATACCGCGCTGCCACCTATTGGAACTGCCTGTGGAACTACGCCTACTCATATACGGATACACCCAACACACGGCCACCTTGAACTCTCTGATGACAGCGAAGAACAATCATCCTATTCTGCTCAGTGCTCAGGCTTGTCCACCACGCGTTACACAAATCAAGATCGATGGAGCGCCGTACGTGGCCCTCATAGCAACTTGCTCTACTATTCGCAAAGAATACCTACAATTCTACCACGATCTTCAGGCGATTAGCTTACACTTTGCATTCAAGCAATTGTATAGTCACGACACCGTCGATGAGTTTGGGACGCTCGGGTCCTATCTCGATCACTTCGATCAAATAACTGATAAGCTGGAGATGAGTTTATGCAATGTTTCAACACTGACACTTCATCTCGACTGCAGTATGGATACCCATCCAAATAGTGAGTATAATCCAAGGTCGTTTCGGGAGGTGCTGACCCCTCTGCCAGCGCAGATGTCACGTCTCGATAATCTGCTTGCTAGCTTTCCCCGGCTCCAGAAGCTCAACATCGAGGTGGCATGCTGGACGCGCTTCTACGAGCTGTATCGACGTAGCGGGCGCTCGTCGCAGCCGATTTCCCTATTACTGGACCAGTCCACGGCTTGGAGAGACCGCTTGCCACAGCTTATTATACACGAAACCCTTATGATCTATTGCGCATTTGCTGAAATCAGGTCTGCATATGCTGGAGGACAGCTCCCCGGGTGTCCGCGATTCGCTTACTTCAGAGCCGTTCCGACGACTTCGCCGATCTCCTGGGAGGGACTCGACCTTGAGCCGATTGATTTTACTTGACAAGTGGCTGTCCAGCTCGACCGTGATCCTACTAAGAACAATACAGTGAAATGTAAGTGCTAAAACAAGCTTGTGAGTTGAATTCGCGCTAACAATGAAGGAAAGTTAGACCACGGACGTCGAAGGCTTTTGCACAGTTTCTCTCGGCCCAACTTACGCGAGTTCGATATCACTTGCCATACACGGCTATGCAACCACAGACTTGTGCCACTTCCAAGATAAATTGAGCACTTGAGTTTACATGACTTCTCTCTGTGCACGACAGAGTTGGTGTGATAAGAGCCGTTTCAAAAATGCAGTAACGATGCCGCATTTCAAACCAAGCTTCACTTTCACCTGAGCCCTCACCTGCCACCATTCACCTGCAGCTAGACCAAAACGTGGGCGGCGCGGTCACTATGACTAAGCCGACACGTGTCTCGTTGACTACAAAACAAGGTCCGACCTTCACAACTTCTTCACCAACTTTTTCCTTTCAACAGTTTCGTCTGCTTATACTTCACGACGTTCCACAACCCTGCCTTGATGCAGTCCAGCATGTCGACGAGCATGTCGACAGGCGGAAAGCCTGCTCGCTGTCGTCTTCTCGAGCTGCCTGCAGAGCTTCGCATCATGATCTATCAGCATACGCAACGCAAGATCGTCTTCAAATCATCTCTGTTTGAAGAGCTAGAATCACGTTCGCCGGTCATTAGTACCCGCAACGGCGACCATTCGCCACGATTCAAGCAGATCTCCATCGACGATCCATGCACAATGCTCAGGTCCACATGCTCCTTCATACGGAGAGAATACCAGTGCTTCTTCAAAAACCTTTACCCAACCGTCAATATCGATCTTACTTGGTTTAGAACGGCACATCAAGCAAGCTTTTTCTGGCGGCTCGAAGATTATGTGCAAGACTTCAAGTTGCCGTCGAAAGCCATCGAGATGCAGCTACGCACTTTAACCTCGATCCATTTGCACTTTGAGGTGCCATCAGAGCTCTATACATATCGTAAGCACTCCCTCCGTGATGAACATCAAGCCATGCTGACGAGGACTTATAGTGTTCGTGTCGTACTTTGAAAGATTGCTCGACGACTTTCCACAACTGAAGCACCTGGAACTCAGCTCAACATGCGATGCAAAATGGTTCGAAGCGTGGCGCCAGAGAGATGGTCCTAACAGAAAGTGGAATTTGGTCAAGATCAGCTTAGCGCACAGATCCAGATACAAGCACCTGGCGACTACGGAAAATTTGTACATCAGCTGCGATTTATCACAATCAATGCCTGATTCGGACACCGATTCGGACGATTCAGACGACGACACCGATGATTCAGACGATGATTCAGTTGATGACACCGATGACACGCAAAGCGATTCGGACGATGATACAGACGATGACACCGATGACACGCAAAGTGATACTGCCTCAGAGGCTTCAGAGGCCTCGTCCACTTCTGCTGAGAAGGTCATATTCAAAGCCACCGAGAACGACTCGCCATATGCATGGGAAGGCTTGGAACTAGAGCAGATCGCACCCTAGCGAGATAAATCAATGGCACGGAACTTTGGCGAAGCGACCTTGGCACAAGAGAGAAGCTGAGAGTACAACGAGCTCACGGGGATCTCAGCTCGAGCAAATCGAATGGTAGGCTTCAGGATCGATAGAGGAATGCTCAAATGAAAGACAGTCATGACTTTTCTCGTCTCTTCTAACTGCTATATCCTGTGACGTCTCGCATGTTCCCCAGCCCTAACAAGTCCAACAGTGCCCGGTGTCCATCAGAGGGCCTGATGCCAGTCATGCCCCGTTTCCCAAACTCCGACACCATAGCCCTGGAACCACTGCTCGTTGCAAAGGATCTTTCCGTTTCGTCAATTCATATCATCCGCGCTATCTCCCAATGTAATCACGGCTCCTCACTTTCCGCAACCTCCTCGTAGACAAGAGATCACGCCTCCTCGCTCGCGGAGGGAAGGTCTGGAACCACTCTCCAGCTTCTCGCTCCATGCGGTCCTATCGCATGTCCCGATGGTGGTCGTCTCCATCGTGATGAAGCGTGACGGAGTTGAACTCTTCGAACGGATCTGCGATCTCGCCTCCGGGTGTAGCCAGTCCACTGTCGAGCGGTACACCCTTCATCTTGCTAGGAGACAGGCCGAATCCTTTGTTTGTTCCGTTCGATGAGCCGAGATCGACAGAATGTGATTCCCTCATGTTGCGGAAGTTGACGGTGTCGATTCCCCGACCCTGGTTAGGGATGATCGGTGGCTTGCTGTGTCTCAGAAGCGCCCATGAGGTCGTCTTGAAGAACGGATGCGTCTTGACGTCTGATGCTCCGGCGCGAGATCCGAGTCGGCGAAGTTCGTCCTTGATCAACAGTTTACGGATGATAGATTTGCAGAGGCTAGATGTGGTTAGCATAGAGCTCAAGACGTAGATGCTGGATAATACTCACTTGGTGGTGTTGGGACTTGCGCTGCCCTCCGGGAAGGGTACCTCGTCCCGCAAAATGTTGGCAAAAGTCGCATTCCTGTTCTTGCCCTTGAAAGGCGTCGTGCCGTACAACATTTCGTAGATCAGGATACCGAGAGTCCACCAATCCACAGCACTTGTATGCCCGCATCCCTTGATCACCTCGGGCGCGATGTACTCCTCAGTACCGACAAAGGAGTTCGTCCGGAAATCTCCAATACAGACTCTGGTGTCGATGGCCGGGAGATCAGCCGTTTTGGAGCTGACGCCTTTTGTGGTACTCATGATCATGGTAGGTACTCCACCAGGGTCGGACTGTTTTGACAAGTCGAAATCTGAAAGCATGATGTGACCGGACTGATGGAGAAGAATGTCTGGCAAGAGCGTTAGCATGGCTCGGAGGTAAGCAGCGTCCGGTCGACGTACTCTCTGGTTTGAGATCGCGGTATATGAAACCCATGAGGTGGAGATATTCGAGCGCTGCCGTGACTTCAGCGGCATAAAATCTCGCAGCATCTTCGTCGACGCATTTGTTTGGCCGTGTTTGTAGCGCTATAAGCTGGTCAATGCAGTCCACCAACTTTCGCTTCTAATGGTATTCACCTCTGAAGAACTCTCCTCCGCTGCAATACTCCATGCAAAGATATAGGTGATCGTCGGACTGAAAGGAGTGGTACAATGTAACGATGAACGGATGGTTGCTGGTAGCCAAAATCTCCTGCTCTGCCAATGCGCGCTTGATCTTATTACGCTTGATCATCTCCTTTTTGCTCAACACTATGATCCGTCAGTGTATGTTGATAGACCCCGTTCGACTGACTGCTCACCCTTCATGGCATATAACCTCGCGCTCTTCTTCTCCCGAACAAGATACACCTTGCCTACATCGCCCTTACCAATCAACTTAATCTTGTCAAAACTGCCAGGACCAACTTCGACATCTCGAACTTTGATACTGTTGCTACTGTACGTTCGTCGAAAGGCTGCCGCTTCTCGAATCTTGCCGGGGCTGAGACCGTTGATGCCAGGAACCGGGAGGGTATCTGATGACAGGCTTGTGTTCGAATCAATGATCGCGAGGGCAGATGTTGAAGCGTTATTGGGCACGGCGGCCATGGCAGCGGTCTCTGCTGACGGGGATCCGTTCGGGCCTTCCTTTGTGAACATGCCTTGTGCATTCGGCGCACTTGCAACTCTCCTCAATTTCCTAGCCAGCTCTTCTCTTCCAGCTGCAGCAGCAGCGGTATTTTTGGCAGCGGCCTCTTTCCTGCCGGTAGGAGTGTCTGGCGGGCTTGGTGGAACGCTTCCGTCGTTGTGATGTCGGAGCGCAGGCGGTCCTTGATGTTGGAAGTATGGGTTAACATGAGCGGTGGGGCTCACACTTTGTTGATCGAGCGCGTCTCCTTCGCTGGCGACAGTATGACTTCGGTTCCTGCCCAGGTGTGGGAGAAAGCGGCTCTGGCGCAGACTCGACTTTTCTTTGCCGTCGGAACGTGGTGTAGAAGGACCCTCAGAGCTATGCTTCTCGGAAAGCGATAAACCGTCTTTTGAGCCTAGGGAGTTTATGCGGAAGAAGTTCTTGATCTTTTGGCCGACTTGACTGTTACCGCCATTGACCTGCTTGTTGGAGGACATGGAACTACCAGTGAAGTTTCGCTTGTCGCTCGCCATGTCGGAGTTTGATGTGGATCGGACGTGTTGTGTCATGGAAAGACGGTCGGGGATGAGTTAATGGGCGTATAGGTAATTATATGGTCGGGCGATAGCACTTTCTGTTGTGTGTTATGCCTCGTATAGAAACAACAATCGGAGAGGTATGGTGGATGTTCTCCACGTGCTGTCTACAGGGTCATTGCTGGACCTGGACGTTCTGGTGATGTAGAGACCGGACTAGCGGAGAGCGCAGATGGACGATTGAGTCGAGAATGGATCAAGAATGATGAGAGCAGGGTGTTCGAGCGAAGACGGAAGAGGATGAATTCAAGGAATAACTATAGAGAAGTGTGATGGGTGACTAGCAATCGGAGTGACATTGATGGCCAGCAGCTTCTAGTTACGAGTACGGCAGTAGTAGTCAGTGTCTCCGACATTGCCGCACCCGATCGGTCACCAGCCGCGGGCGTCGTGCCTTCCCTGGGCGGTGCATCACACGAATAGTGGGGCGACCCCATCGCAATCGTGCCTGCCACAAGTTGACTTTCGTCTGTGCATTATTTACATTTATATCTGTATTATTAATCATGGTCTCCATTCATCTATCACGATTTCCTACAGCCTCACCATTGATAATGATGGAGGTGATTCCAGCAGAACTTGTAGTACATACCTTAGCGGTACACCTTTTTCAACTTCCCAGATAGCGTGCCGATATCACTCTAGCTTACCCCTCAATCGTCCAGCCAACAGTCGACGAGTTGCAACGCCTATCTGTCACGTTTCTTGGTTCACGTCTTTTGCCGGAAACGTGCCTGTGGCGATATTGATTATACCTTACCAAACAAGAGTCTCAGCTACGCATATTGCATCTATGGAGGTGGAAGAGACACGGTAGGCTTCTTGTGTGTGAACATTGTATTCGAAGAAAATCCTAGATCACCATAGATCTAGCAGAGCGGAGTTGGTATCATGGTATCAAGTCAAAGGAAAAATCCCCTTTTCCTGCGCCGTGCTTCCAATATGCATGCTCCTTGTCCGCACCAGTCCCTAGTATATTACGCGGACACCTGCGGAGCAGTCCAGCCCAAACCGTCTATAGTACATGTGTAAGCCGTGAAAATCATTATGCTCGTCCTCCGCCGACGAGCTCTACAATCTTTCCAGCCACCGCCGCTGGGTAACCCCTGCTGAGGGCCTCTGCGACGACGGCCTGGGCACCGTCGCGGTCCTCGACAGCCATATGCGCACGAACCATTGATTCGTACGTGCTAGGCTCGCGGTGCTTGAAATCAACAAGCTCGAATGCCTTTCTCGCCTTCTCAACGTTCTTCTCCTGGGTCCAGCCATGAATGAGAGCGTTGGCAATGTAAGGTGTAAGCTCGACGCGGTGCGCACGCATATGAAGCAAAAGTGTATCAGCTTCATCGATTTGGCGGTTGGCAACCAAAGACTCGAACATTGCTTGGTAGACGCATGCTTGAAGTCGGATCTTGTGGTCGTTAACAATCGAATCGAAGAGGGCGCGAGCGCCCACCAAGTTGTGGAGAACGCAGCCCTTGGCATGGATGAGACTAGCATAATGGACGGCCTCTGCTTGCACACCAGCCTTGCCCATCTTCTCAAGAACGGCCTCTGCGGCGCCCATGTCAATTGGAGAAAGGGTTGCATGTGCGTCAATGAGGAGCTTGTACGTGTGCATCGTAGGCTCAATACCACGGGCTTGCATGCGTTCGAAATAGGCAAGGACCTTCGACCTGTCTCGCTTCGTGGTCAAAAAGTATTGCATCAAGCTGTGATAAGGTGCCGGACGAGGCTTGTAGTTGGTGCAGCTCTCCATCTCTTCAAAAATCTCCTCTGCGAACTTCTCGTCGCTTACGCGGCAGAGCGCGTTGACGATCGTGCCATATGTGACAGAAGTAGGGCGAACACCGAGGTTTCTCATTTCCGCAAAGTAGAAGAGACAGTCGTCGATACGGCGTGCCTTACCGAGCTTGCCGATGAGAGCGTTATACAGGAAAGAGGTGGGTTCTACACCTTCCGCTTTCGAGCGGAGAAAAATCTTCACAGCTTCGCTGGCTTCATCGGATGTGCGAGTGTTCTCTTTGAGAGTCGTAATATAGAGTCCGTACGTATTTGCCGAAGGTGCTGAACCAAGTTCGAGGAGATCTTGATGATATGTGGCGGCCAAGTCGCGACGACCAAGCATCAGGCATGCAGCAAGCATAGAATCGACAATGGAGAACCAGCCATGGCGAACTACGCGGTAAATGGGGTTGAAAGGCACGTCCTGCTTGGCCATCTCCAGAACTTCCTTGCAAGTCTCGAATTGGTTCTCCTTGGCGGCTGCGCTGATGAGTTTGCTGTAAGCGAAGAATCGAGGGTGGCGACCAGTTCTGCGAATATTGCGGAACTTGGTCATGGCCTCGTTGAGAATGCTAAGAGGACGTCCATGGCCTCTCTCCAGGAGATCGGTGATCGCGACAGAGCCCTTGTTGTCAGTGCGTGCCGCATAAGGATCGATTGTCTCCTCATACATTGGCTGAGGTGGTGGAGGCGGCAGGAACGGGGTGGGTGGAGCAAATGCCGGGGTGAACCCAACGGCGGTAGGGTAGCGATAATTGTTCCACAGACGGCTCAGGTCGTTCCGATTGACGTTGATGAGCGTCTTCTCGATGAGGTTCTCAGTGGTGACGTCCGGCAAGATGGATCTCGAGACAATGGTTTCGAGCAACACTGCAAACCGGGCAGGACCAGCAACATCGCGAGGAGACTCGTCAAGGATCATGCGAGCTTGCAATTGCGTGAAGATGTCCAGATCTGCCGGGGCGAGGTGCAGAATCTGTTCAGCACCAAGAGAGGCCAAGGCGTCCTCTGCAAAGAAGCCTAGCAGAGAGCCGTTCTCGACCATCATACGCAGAAGCTCAGCTGATGCATCGGGTTGCAAAGGCGCAGCAGTACTGACGGTACGCTTCACAAGCAGCTCAATGGACTCATCAATCTTGTCGACAACCTCTTCGCTTTTCGCCTCGACTGCAGTGGAAGACCCTCTCACGCGACCAAACATAGCCCGAGCCGAACGCAAAGCGCGGACAATCTGGCCAAGCTGAATCAGGGCGACGGCCCGCATGACAGTGGGCTCGAGGAGACTCAGTGATGGTCGCGATAGCTCAAGAGCCCTCCAGTATGGTTCAGCAGCTTCAACAGTGTTGCTGCGAATGTGCATGGCTAGCAAAGCTGCGGCAGACTTGGAGAGGTCTGCTCCGGTGTCCACCAGAGCATTGAAAGCTTTGGTGCTCTCCACCACGTTTCCCTGGTCAGCAGCGCTGTTCGAGATCAGCTCAAGCGCGACGGGGAAAGCGGGCTCAGATAGAGCATTTGCGAAAGCAGATACTTGTTCGAAGTTACCAGCGCGGATCTGAAGAGGAATCAAAGCATCTATAGAGACTGTGTCGAGGACCATCTGGCGCTTCAATTCGGTTGGCTGGTCGGCTTTGATCTGATCAAGGAAGCGCTGTGCTGCAACTTGACGGTCGCAGACTCCATAGGCTTTGATAAGCGCTGCATAAACCTTCTCGTCCATCCGAGCAATGGAATTGACGCCCTCGTCGTTGGCGATGGCCAAAGCCTTGTATTCGTTGTAGCACTCTACCGCATTCCGAAGATCTCCGACCGCAGCGAAAGCTTCTATCATGGCAGGGAAAATGGTTGCTTGAGGCAGGAGCCTTTTGCTCTCCATGGCACCATATAGATTCATCATGTCAATCAATAAGCCTCTTTCTGCGCAGGCCAAGATCAACGTTTCGTAAACGCCGGTGGGTAAGGAGGTCGTAGAGTGCGCCGAGTTGAGAATCCTGAGACTGATACTCAGGGATTGGTCTTGCGCTTGGAGAGTGTGCTCCAGGCTGTCCGATTTGAAGATGAAAGAATCGCGTGCGTCTGGTAGTGCAAAGCGGGTGCGTGTCTCAAGCAGTTGCTTCTGCTTAACGACTGATTCCAAGGCGTGGCTGGAGAGGATGTTGAGTAGGGAAGCGTAGGTCTCAGCGTCTGGGACCACCTTCCGGCGGAGCATATCAGAATAAACCTCCAGAACGCGAGGGACCTGCTGGTGTTTGTTGGTGGTGAGCTTGATCGCTGAGGCGAGCAGCGCGCGGTAAGCTAAAGGTGTAGGCTGAGCGACGCCGGCGCGCAACATGGCCTCGAAAGCGGTCGGGATCTGAGCATATTGGTGTGCCTGCAGAAGCTCGTCCAATTGCGCTGTGTGAATATCAAGACTGGAGACTGAGGTTGCAGGTGTACTTTCTGGACGGCTCAATTCCTCGGACACCGCATCGGACTGCGAGATAGAGCGTGTGACTGAAGCAGCGCGCTCAGCGTCCTGTCTCGACCTTTCAACCTCTTCTGAGATAGCCTCGTTCACCTGCGCGAAAGCGACAGCCTCAGCGACCTCATCGTCAATAGCCTGAGAGAAATCATTGATGGCGCTGGTGGAGTATGACCGCTTTATTGCTTCGCCGCCGAGTGGTCTGATTGTATCCTTCACATCACTTCCGACCTCTACCACCTCCGGCTGTTCATCCTCAGACTTCGGGACAGCGTTCGATGCATGCCAGCCAATGCGCTTGGCGAACTGAAACTGCTGCCATTCCTTTGCGTCGCTCTTTTGTAACTTATGCCAAGCGTCATAGTATTGTACGAGTCCGGAATCTGGATGTGCCAAATCTTGCTTCACGGACGAACCGCCAGCGGAAGTCTGAGATTGCGCAGCAGTGCCATAATGTGAGTGCTGGTCCTGGAGCTTGTTTGTCTTGTTGAGTCGGCTAAGAAAGTTGGACGCAAGGGGCGCTACAGGTGTGTTCTGAGAAGCGTAGGAGGATTGAGAAGCGGCGACGACGGTTTGTGCGTAACCGTGGGTGAAAGACTTGAGTGCGGTACCTGCGAAGCGCGAAAGATGTACGGTAGACTTGGGCAAGACCATTTAATTCCTTGTGGATCCCTTCGAAGAAGGAGAAATCTAGAGATATTGTCAGTCCACGGCGACTCGATTGGGTGTGACACGCGACCGCAAGCAGTCGAGGTAGCTGTACTCACTATAAAGATTGAATGGTAGCAAATATGAGCAGGTTCATTTGACAGACAGTGGCCGTCAAACAAACGCGCTAGCTCCTGGTAAAGGATGACTCAATTGATGTCGAAGCTCGTGATAAAAAGGTCAAATTGGTATGTCCGAGGCAGATTGATGGCAAATTGGGTCGGTGGACCGGAAGAATGATTGACAAATAATAAGTCCCTACGACGAAAGCAGAGAAACCACAGGCACTGAACTCCAACGAAAGAAGAATGCCTCAGTAACGAGGGTAGGCAGCAAGATGAATGACGGCAAGAGAATCGCCCCGACGGCGGTCGAAGGATTGTGGATTCTCAGAGAACATGTCGCCGTACCAAGCTCGTGCGACTCGCGCAAGCCTCCCGGATTATTTTCTGCCAGATGTGGTCGGCAGCCCGGGGCAGAAAACGCCGACTTTACATTCCTCCATCGGGACATGGCGGCTTCGGCAGCGGGAGCTAAAGGGAGCCTAATTCAGCCTTGCCATCAAGATCAACATGGCGTTTCCGGGCAAGACTCGTGACGACCAAGGCTACCCCTGTTCGAGCAAGTCTGCTGACCACGCCGCTCGGTATTTGATCTTCAGATCCAGGAACAAATCGGCGACTCGCACGACCAGAGATTAGGAGTATCACGGGCTGTCATTGTCGATCTCGAAAACTATCAATTGATTCTTACAGCTGTGTGGAGGAAATGGGCAGACCTACAGTTGCTATTTCGGCCCCTGGAAAGGTCCTGCTTACTGGTGGTTACCTTGTGCTTGACAGGAAATACACCGGTCTTGTATTTGGACTCAGTGCTCGCATTCATGTCTTAGTACGCCCACTCGCTACCACGCCTGGTGTTACGTTCTCGGAGATTACTGTTCAGTCTCCCCAATTCAAGAATGCAGTCTGGGAATATGGATATAGAATGTCCAATGCAACCGGCGAGGTGCAGGTCACCCAGCTGAGAGCGTAAGTGGACAGACTCTTTCATTTCCTGCACCTCCAGAAGCAGTACATACACCAATGACATTTACCATAATATGTATAGCTGATAACGCCATCTAGTGACGCTGATCTCAAGTTGAATCGCAACCCATTCATCGAGACAGCGTTGGCATATGCGCTGACTTATATTTATGCGGCAACCTCGAAACCGATCGAGCCGTCCAACATCATCATTCTGGCGGACAACGACTACTATTCTACCTCGGGCGAGTCACTGGTTGCTGGAGAACGGTTTCACAACTTCGGCGTACCGGTCACTGAAGCTCACAAAACTGGCCTCGGATCATCTGCTGCTCTTGTGACGTCCTTTACTGCTGCGGTCTTGTCGTATTATCTTTCGAAGGAGGAATTCAACCTAGATGAGGAGAGCAGTAGACGTCGTCTTCACAACCTCGCGCAAGCGTCTCACTGTGCTGCGCAAGGAAAGGTTGGCTCCGGTTTTGATGTCGCCAGCGCTGTGTATGGCAGTTGCCTGTACCGGAGATTCTCGCCTGATGTCTTTTCTGCAAATATCGACCTCGACAGCAAGGGATTCGCATCTCAACTCAAGGACACAGTCAATGAAGCAGGCTCAGCTCAACCATGGGATACCGAAGTCGTCAAGGATGCCGTAAAGGTCCCCAAAGGTCTGCGCTTTGTCATGTGTGACGTCGATTGTGGAAGTCAGACCCCCGGTATGGTCAAAAAAGTCCTCAGTTGGCGTGCTAAGGAAGTTGATATCGCCGAGAAGGCGTGGGATGATCTACAAGCCGCGAACGAGGACTTCGTTCAAGAACTGAAAAAAGTTGCCGAATCTGGAGAAACAAATTATTCAGGCCTTCGTCAGCGAATTCAGCACGTTCGCAAACACATCAGAAATATGGGCACTGCGAGTGATGTGCCTATCGAGCCGCCTGCGCAGACACGTCTGCTGGATGCTTGCACGGAGCTTGCTGGTGTTGTAGGCGGTGTGGTACCGGGAGCTGGTGGCTATGATGCCGTCGCATTACTCATCGAAGACAAGCCAGAAGTCTTCGACAGCTTGAGGAAGCTGCTTGCTGGCTGGAAGTTCGAAGGCTCAGGCGACGCCGGTGCCGGTGGGCATGTCAACATCCTTGGTGTCAGAGAAGAGATGATGGGAGTGAGGACAGAGAAGGCGGACGATTACGTTGACTATCTACCATAAACATTTGCTTGTCGGGTTTCATCATAGCAAGGAGTTGGGGCTACAAAAGCTACACATATATCTAGACGAAGATGCACATATCAGTACTTGTACGTAAGCTAGAACATAATAACTTCTGAAGGCATCAAAGCAATATTTAGAGGTTGTCGTCGATCACCCGCACGTCATTTTCGGATCAGGGAGCCCTGGAGCATCCGCGGTCGATGATGCTTGGCGCGAACATGACACGTCTGCGGTGCCTGGTGCCTCCACTTCTTGCAGAAAAGCAAACTCACCTACTACCGAAATGTTGCAATCCGGACGATCCTCAAGCTATCCAAAAGGCATAATCCGTAGATCACCTGTTTCTGCAAGGGTCAAAGAGGCCGAAAGTTCCACTCTCTTCCGACATACGACCAGGTTAGGTCAGAAGGTCTCATATACCCACTTCCGCGACAGGCGATCACCAGACAATCTGCCCGATTCGATTCCATCTACATACAAGACACGTTTCGAGGATTAATACTATGTTCACTCTGACGACAGTAAACATGCTCAAACATGGTGAAGGAGACATCGGACATTTCGCTATCCCTTCAACCTGTGCGGATGGGCATGTCACACTCGTCAGTCGACCCCAACACAGGAAACACCTCAGTGGGAACTGCTGCAGGTATCAACGTTCGTGCATTAGTACTCCTACCATGATCCTGGGTCCAGTAAGTGACGTACTAAAGTGGTTGGTATACTTACATCACACAACATACGTGTCGCATGCTCTCTCTCCCCTTTCATGCTGTCCATCGAATCCCTCTACTTCACGTTTCTCAGTTTTGTGTTGTTCCGCTTGACAACCATTATATACCAAAGGATGCCTCAAGAGACTGGTAATTGGCTCATCGCCATCAATGGTGGCTGCTGCCCAGAGACGACCGCGAAAGGCATCCTCAACAACAAACCAGACGCTTCTAAAGACTCTCAGAAATGGGTCGTAGAGAAAGGTGATGCCCCGGAAAAGGTCGCATTTTATAACGTAGCGGAGAAGAAGTATCTGCGTGCCAAAAATGGAAACGCGGCAACCAGGGTGGAATTGGGTGAGAAACAATGGTGGACACTGGAGCGAGATGGTGACGCTGGCACCTACTGGTATTTATCTCGGCGGACGATCTAGCCGTTGACACTCACAAGCCCTAGGATCAAGTGCGACGACTTCAGCAATGCATACCTTTGCAATGCCTACGCCAAGCATACCGAAGACAATACTGTGTACATGTGGCCAAAGCAGGTGCGTAAACTCATTGCATATATGCGACGTCTGATTGCGCTGACTGTTGACAAAGGCTGCCTGGCAACACTCCATGAGATGGTACATCCAAGAAGCTGGCGTCCATGATATCACCACTGGCACCGGAGGCAGTGATGGATCATCCGGCCAAGAGGCTGCCGAAAAGGAGAAAGCTCTTTCGGAGAAGGAAAAGGTTGTCGCGGAGAAAGAAAAGTCTCTTGCGGAGAAGGAACAGACTATTGCTGCTAAGGAAGCAGAACAGAAAACACAGGCTGATCAATTGACCGCGAAAGAAAAGGAACTTGAAGAACAGGCAAAGGCCAAGACTGAGACCAGCAACGATGCTTCTCATCCGGAAAAGGAATGGACAGACAAGCTCGCTGATCTACAGCGTCAGCTCGATGGTCTAAGGGGGAAAGAAAGGGAAGTGGCCTCGAAGGAAGCGGAGGCACAGAAAGTCCGCCAGCAGAATGACGACAAGACGGCAGAGTTACAGCGCAGAGAAGAAGAGCTCAAACAGCAGAACACCACTGCGACTGGAGATGCGGACAAGTTGAAAACGGAAAACTCGGATTTGAAGCAAGAGATGGCTCGTCTGAAGAAGCAGCTCGAAGACTCTCGGAAGCCGTCCGCGCCAGAAGATTCTCAAGGTGTGGATTCACAGGAGTTGGCAAGGTTGAAGGTGGAGAATCGACGTCTGCGCGACCTGTTTGTTGACCACATCTTAAAGGCGCAGGACTCGGACCGAGGTGCCGCTCCAACCCCAACGAAAGCACCAATTACATCGACACCGGCAGCAACAGCACCAGCTTCAGCACCAAAGTCCGTCTCGTTTGCTACGCCACCATCTGAGCAGACAGCCCCCAAGCCAGTGCCTGCGCGGAGGAATGGTCCAGCTGTCCACGATCGACCGCACGTGAACGGTAGTGCTAGCCCAAAGCCTTCTGCCAACACTTCGAAGCCCTCTGCCCAGCCATCTGCTGCGACGGACAAGCCAGATAGGAAGCAACAGCCTGTAAAGTCCACTGCAAGCACGAAGCCCTCAGCTTCCTCTCAGCAAGTTAGCGAGCTGGAGCACCAGCCATCTGCTACGACGGACAAGCCAAACAGCAAGCCACAGCCTGTAAAGCCTACTGCAAGCACGAAGGCCTCATCTTCCTCCCTGCAACTTAGCGAGCTGGAGCAGCTCAAGCAGGAGAATAACCGCCTCAAGCAGCAGGCAGAGCAGTCGCAAAAGGAAAAAGGCCATAAGGGACGCTCCGAGCTTCCGAACGGCGCAAATGCCGGACCGAAGGTTATCGCTCGTCCGAACTCGCAAAAGGGTGCAGCTTCGAAAGGGCAGGGTGCGGATGAAGATGCTATCGTCTTCAATTGCGGTCACGTCGTTCACCCACCCCCACGAAAACTGGAACGTCGTGTTCTGGGTATTATGTACGAGTAGACGACAGAAACTGTATGCGTATAGAGGCAACTTATCGTTCGGTATAAAGGCTTTGCCATGTTTGCGTCACATGATGTTCAGATAGGTTATCATGGTCAAGCTCTGATCCGAGACATGGCGGTGATAGAGTTACGATGACACGCGGCCAGGGTTGCCGATAGCCATATCAGGGTTTGCTGAGGATGCGAAGTAAGAGGACTCTTGAACCATAGTCAAGTCTTGTTGGTGGCCAAGTCGTGCTGATAGTGAGCAGGTTGCACAGTACACGATACTAGTAATCTTGATTGTCGATACATGTAATTGATAGTTATATCACTCGTCATGGATAACAATACATGCGAAAGGGTCCAGCCGTACCTACAGGCAGCTTGCCAAGTTTGTCAATTGACGGGTTGGAAGTGGGCCCTGGTGCCGCGCTCCTTCCACATCCGCAACCTGGGGAGGTGGAGAAGATGACCGCGCACGTCCGACATGACCCCAGGATCCTCTAACGTTTACGTCTTTAATCTTTCGATATTCCCGTCTAAACATCACATCTTATCCTGTACTCCTTTTACGCTCTCACGTTCGTTTGACTGCTTTGTGGAATATTATCTGTCCCGAGATTATCGATATCGCGTGTCGCGGTGTAACACCACTGTAGGACATTGCTACCATCTCTATCGCTCCACTGGTCTATCCACATGGCAGAAAGCAACGGATCTCACGTATCTCCGACACCGTTCGTCGAGCTCGGCGATCTCACCACCCAGGAACCCGACCAGCATCAGGCCGCAGTCGATGCGCCGCACGTAGCGACGATGGAAGGACGTCAAGAGCTGGCAGCAAACGAGATCCCACATACACAGTTGGAGGAGGCGCAGCAATCTCAGATGCCGGCAACTGCTACGGATAGTCAGATAAATCCCAACGCAGGTGGAATTCCGCCGATTTCATTACCGCCTGCTGCAGTACGCAGAGACACCGAGGCAATCGGCCCGTCGACAGACCTACCGACACCAATGTTACGAAGCACCACGAATACTGGTCCTGTCATGCAGTTCACGCTGCTTCTCGCGTCCACCGGGACTAGACACCCCTACCAGCTGAACGAGCGCTATCTTGATAAGAGAAACGTACATGCGAAAGGTCCGGATGGGCAATTCGATCCGTCATCGATCAGTGTATACACGCTCAAGGAACTCATTTTGAAAGACTGGAGAGAGGGTATGTTTCATCATGATCAGGGACCGCGGCGAACCATAAGCTGACTTGGAGTGTAGACTGGGATGCCAAACCGACCTCACCTTCTGCCATTCGCTTGATATACTTCGGCCAACTGTTGGCTGACAATGCCACTCTCAAAGGTACACTCCCTAATACCAAACACCAGATCAATAGCTGACCCCCATTAGACTGTAGACTGAACACAGAAGGTAGTCCCAACGTCCTACATGTCACAGTCAAGCCGCAAGAAATCATGGATGAGGAGGAAGCAGCCGGTAAAGGAGGCAAATCGAGCATCCGTCGGGGTCGCGGCGGTGATGACAGAACGCCTGGATGTCGATGTGTCATCCTTTGAACCACATGGATCGCTCAAACACACGAGACACACGCCATATGACCGCCACGCTTCCCTCTCAGATCTTTCCAGGCTTCACCAGTCGCTATGGAGCACGGACGCCCACACTGGTCGCCTGCGAGATAGATGTATGCTCAAGGCATTGAGACACGAAACGGCCTTATTAAGCAGTCGAGAGGTTGATAATGGAAGCTGCAGGCAGACGCAATCACCAGCAACGAAAGCTGTGCTGATGCAGACACGATCTATACTGTGCTTTGCCGAGGGAGCGGCCATAATTCCGAACGAGGACTGTCATTTATTTTGATAAACACCACGGCAGCGCCCGATTGCCTTCTCACCGCCACGATCACCGTTCCCACAGGGACCGAGAACGACAAGTTACGGGACCAAGGACTAAAATTGTGCCTTAGCTCCGCACTCACTGTTGATAGAAGATATCAATTCATGAAAAAGACGATATTGCATTGATCAATCCATATTAAAAAGCTCTCGCTACGCTGACATTATTAAACGTTCCGCGCGTCGCAAGAATAGAAACCAAAGAGATGAGAATATCAAAACCGCAAAGCCAGAAACGTCAAGCCTCAGCGGCCGCTCGACACGCAGCAAATGCAAGATCGAACCCATCGTAACAATCCCCCAGCATTCCAATATCATCTAGCACCCCTCCGGCTTCTTCACGTACCCGGCGTTCCAAGGGTTGCCTTGCACGTACTGCGCGTAGTCGTCGGGACTTATCTCGTGCTCGCCGTCCAGGAACGGCAGGACTGGCGACGAGTATGAAGTCAAGGGTGTGCGTACGCATGGCTGAGGGGCGTAGTCTTGGTATAACTGCTCGGGCGGTATTCCGGCTGTGGTGGGGGACATCCAGTTGTCGGTCGGTGTGTTGGGTGCTGGCTGTGGTGCGAAGGCGGTAGTTTGGTAGCGGGGGTAAGGGTTGTTGGTCAAGGGTAATGGCAATGCGGCTGTGGTTGGATGTCCTGGTATGTTGTTGTTGTAGGTCGTTGATGGATTGTTGTTTGGCACCCAGGTGGGTTTCGTGTTTGAGTTGAAATCGAATAGTGGTGAGTCGTCGAAGAGGAGACTTGTTGGTGTCCACATGGCGCTTGGGATTCCGTTGGTTGTATCATTATTGCCCTGCGTCATCTGATATTGCATGCTTGCAGGCATTGTGAATGGCGAACAAGAGTTGTATCGGCTGAAGTCCTGGGCTTGTAGAGATCCGAGCCCTTCGGGTCCGTCGAGTCCGTCTAGGTCGCCGAGTTGGCATAATCTGCATAGCGGAGTTGAGGGATGGAATAGTGTGTTTTGTTCATAGTAGAAGGCAACATGACAGAATCGTCCTTGTGTTTTACGCTGGCATGCCTGGAAGGTAGGGGACGGGTCGCCGTGGCCGCATAGGCACCATGTCACTAGCCACTTGCACATGGCAGTTCAAACTATATGAGAGGTGCTTGGTGTAGATGCTGAAGTGCTCTGAAGCTGTGCTGGAAAGGTAATGTTGTACGGAAGAGAGAGCCCGAGGTGAGAGGTGTTGTTGCTTACCTCCAGGACGAATTTACGTGCCTACTTATCTGTTGGCACTCGCGTGGCTGCCTATTCGGTCATATGGGGCTCTGAGTGTTGATCAATAGGCTCAATGATGAAGAACGGACAACAGAGGTTGTAAACGCGCTTGGAAGGCTCACGAGGCCTGGAGCGCGGTTGGAGCACGTGAGGTCCACGTGACAAGCTCAGAACGTGGATTCTGCTGCGCCACAGTCGTGTTGCACGAGCAATAATGAGTTTCGATTGGAGTGAGAGATAATCGGCGTAACTCGTTAGATTGAGGTGCTGTAACTAGATTCAGTCCTTCACGTGACTATGTTCGATCCTTTCACGTGCCTCGAAAGTGAACGCAGCTTTGATAGTACGGGATAAAGAAGAATGAGACCAACGCCGGCCGGAGAGCTTCACTTTACATGGCCTTCGCCTCGCGAAGCCTGACGTAGACAGTCTGTGGCTGACGAGTGAATATATCTTGACCTTTCATGTCCGCCAACGCCTCGGGAATCGGCAGAAGCTCAAAGTTCCAAAGAATCAGGGTGTAGATGACGCGCAATTCGAGATAGGCAAGTTTCTTTCCTACAATCACCAGTGTCAGCGAACAAATGCACGACCTCTTTTGTGCTTTGTTTCTTCCTTACCGAAACATGATCTGGGCCCTGCACCAAATGAGAGCAGCGGTGCAGCTCTGCTGTCAAACTCGAGCCCACCGTTTCCGTTGTCGACAAGCCAGCGTTCTGGACGAAAGACCTCGAGATCAGAGTGGGAGCTCCACCTTTGCTCCTCATGTTTAGCGTCTCTACTGGTATTGCTACGTTTGCGCTCGTCAATGGCCATTGGTGCTGAAATGTAACTTGGGCCTCCAGCCTAGATCAAGCGGGTCAGCAAAACTGCATCGTATCACAGCGAACATAGAGTGCTCAGGACTAACCGGGAACATGACCTCTGTCCCTTTCGGAATGTGGTAGCCAAGGATTTGGGTGTCGACTGTTGCTTTCCTGCTGCTAGCCGGCATGTTTACACTATGCCTGAGTATCTCATTAATACAGGCTTCAAGGTATGGCACGTGGATCTTGGTCATAGCCTGATGGCTAGGCTGACCGGCTGAATCGATGCTGGCTGCGAAGGCGTCCCGAAGCGCTGCTCGTAGCTTGGTCTGGACTGGGGGATAGGCGGTCATGTATTTGAGGCCCCAGTTCAAGGCCGTCGCGGTTGTCTCATAGCCAGCGACGAGAAAGCCCGCAAGCTCATTCTTGACGTAGACCGAGTTGTATTGCGGCGGCCTGCCTTGTTTCTTAGCCAGGGAGACCTCTCGCTCGACAATCAAGTCTACGGCGGACTTGATCAACTCGTCATGGTCACCGCTGTCATTCGAATTGAACTTTCGCCAAGCGACTTCAACAGCATCGGCAATCCAGCTATTACGATAAGCTATTGCTTGACGCAGTTTGGGGACAAGCTTTGTAGCAAGCCACTGAGCAGTTCATGTCAGCACTGATGAATGTTTCATTACACTAGGCTAGAACTTACATGATGAGTACTACCGATGGGTGAGTTCATAGCAATTTGAGTACTGCCAGCAATCTCCTCTAGGGTATCGAAGAGTTTGGGTGTCGGTATTCTCGGTAATTGGGCCAATTGATCGAGGTCCTTGGGCTGTCCGAGATGGTCAATTTTGGCGAGGAAGTCTCGTTGTGAGGCGCAGGCTTGGATGTCTGAGCCGAACAAAGCGGCAAACATAGTGTCCATGGTACACCCGTTGATATCATGGCTAGCGTCAAAGGCTTGACCTTTGGCCAGTCTCATCTTCTCGCGCCACAAGCCCAGGAGACTCTGAGTGGCACGATGGAGGCTTGGGCCTGTCGTATTGTTGAGAAAGTCGGGAGACATGACATCTGCGACAAGCTTCCTGTTTGAGCGCCACTGGTCGTTCGTGGCCATGGCCGCTTGAAAATATGGGTGAGTAGCAACCACAAGATCCCGGAGGAATCCACGATCAAACTCCCTGGTCCTTTTGGTCATGATATCATGTGCCCTGTCGAGATGGTTAGACGAATATGATGGTAGATGAGAATATGACAGCTGGAAAGGCGAACTGACTCTCGTCCATCCATAACAACTACCCGTGGGCGTTGAAAAGGGCGCAGAAATACTTGTACCACAGGGGAATTAAGCTTCTCGCAGCGTCCAACCAGAAAGGAAACCATTTCCTTTGTCTCGGAAACATGCTTCAGAGCATCAGGGACATCTCCCAGGAGACGATTTGCAGACTTTCGATCATAAGGAATGCCTGGGATAGGTTTGGGCAACGCCCAGCGATAGACGAAAAAGGCCAAGAGTACGATGATGGAAACAACGAATGCGGTTGACGTGTTGAAAGCCGGCATTTTTGAGAATACGGGAGATGACTATGTGGTAAGGAGGAAGCGACGTGTGGTATGGATATGGTACAGAAGGAAATTCAATGGACTATTTAAGACTTACTAGAAACCACGACATGCCCCAGCTGCAATGAGCTTGATCCAGTCGGAGTCGCACCGAAAGGAAAGGGTGGTCAGCCATATACCTTATGCGGTTGTCATCCTATAGCTCAGCTCAAGTCTGTATTCAATGCTGGAGCAATCGATGGAAGCTGCAATACCGTGATTTTCCGGCGCAGCGATTGGTCAAATCTCATTGTAGTCGACAACAATAAGCGCTAGAACGAAGGATGAAGGAGCGCGGTAGGGCTGCAGGCGTACAAGATGAGTGGATGACTGTTCTCGACGTACGGTGTACGCGTGCTTATGTGTTGTTCTGGGCCATTTGCAGGGTTTAAGCAATCGCGGTCTCCTCGAACGCCAACATCCGTGCAGGGAATATAGATGTTCGCAAGACGTGTTGCAGACTAACGAAATGAAGTCGATGAGATCTGATGTCCGCCCAGAGTACTGTGCGACGCACATAATGGACACCCGCACCGTACATGGACGCCCAGGACGCGCCTGTCAAACAATGTAAATACCGTGCGGTTCGAGTTGATCCAAACCTCATTATATAATCTACATATATAACGCAGTACTGTACAAACCTGACGTTCCGTACACGATAAAGGTAAGGTAGGTATAATGAAGTGGACAGGCAGGCGCGACGTGGAAACCGGCGTGAGCAGGAAGGAGCGATTCCTGAACCTGCCCGCAACTCATCAATCACAACGACGAGGCACGATGATGTAATCAAACAACGTCGATAAAACCACGACTTGTCCTCGTACAGGCAACAGGACTTCGAAGTTTACCAAGTCTTCGAAGAGCGAACTTGTACGAAGGCCATCATGGTACGCCCCCGCAAACGCTTGTTGAGTCCACCGACGTCGTCCAAGATCAAGATGTCTCTTCCTCGTGCGAAGCAGCAGCCAGCCTTGAAGTTTCCCGTCAAGCTCGTCAGCCAAGCAGCCAAGAGTCTTGGTAACAATCTAGCGAGATGACCAAATTACAGCAACGGCAGGAGCGCAAACAAAACAGCGCACATGCAGCGAGCTGCACTTCAACAAACCTGTATCTAAAGACTTGGCATATAGAGCGAGCTCCTAATCGTGCGACGGTAAAATACATAACAATGCGCCCACAGCCTCCATATACCTATAAGACTCTTGCTTGCTTCTGCGAATGTTGAAGCAAATAATGCAAGGACGATCTACTTCACGCAAACCTGCGACATCTTCTCCACACTGAGTGAAACCTACAGACGATCGACTGCGCTGCCAAGGAGCACTGCCACCGGCTCTCGCATACAGACACCCTTGCGACCCCTACCAACCACCCTTCTGGACATTGGTTGTTGTAGTAGACCTTGCCTCCTGTGTGTCTCATGGTTTCTCTATTCGCCTGAATTCTCTTTTTGATTCAATTCTGGTTCTTCACTTCACTGCCTCCATCACTGCCTGCTCCGCAAAACAACCATCGTCAGGAACGCTTGGCTGTGCATCTGTGGCGGTACATGTACATTTACACTTGAGTGGCTCTAATCTTCCCACGCAACAACTTTCCGGACCTTTCATTTGATTCGCAAAACGAGGCGGCTACTTCTGCATAGTATTGCGATTATTGACGCCTAAGGCTCTGTACTACATCTCAGCTACCTGCCGCTCCCTAATCTGGCACCCGTACAGCACAGTACAACGGGAACATCTCGAGTTATTACTGCACCCCGCAACGACACAGCCTCACAACCCGACATCATGCGTAGGTCACTTCTTTCTCATCGCTTTCTGACCATGAAAAAAAACTGACAATGGTGGTCCGATTAGATTCCATCAGATCTGCTGCAAGGGCGGCCGCATGGAATTATCACGACGAAAATGGCCGTAACTACAATCCTTTTGCACGCACCTCACGCGGTCAATCATACAGGCACGGCTCCGATCCAGAGGCTCTTCGACAAACCAGAACACTTGACGGTGCCCCGCGCAAGGACCAAGATGATGTACAATTTGTTCAACCCGAACGCGCGAGTACTGAACCACCCATGTCGCCATCCCAAGAAAGACCTACCCAATTGAACCCATACGACGAAAAGGATACCTCTCCTGCCACTGACTCTGCAAACACACATGACACCAACGCTTCACGGAATACAGCCGAAACACTGGTTGGAGAAGACTCGCATACCCCACCCCAATCGACCAACGGAAACGGCATGGACGCAAAGAAGCGAAGGAAATTTGTCGACAAATTGCATTTTGGTAGAAAAGACGACGAGACTTTACATACACCGGAAGAGGAAAAGAAGAAACCGAGAAAGCACAAAGGTGTTTGGCCTCAGATCAAGGCCACCGTCTTCGGCTCTTGGGTCAACGTCTTGCTCATCGCCGTCCCTGCCGGTTTCGCTGTTGGTATTCTCGACAAAACCATTGATAGCAACGCACCTAACGCCAACGCGATCGGCGTCGCTACCTTTGTTGTCAACTTTGTCGCAATTATTCCTCTCGCCGCCATGCTTTCATATGCTACCGAAGAATTGGCCATGTACGTCGGTGAGACTCTTGGTGGTCTCCTCAACGCTACCTTTGGAAACGCGACAGAATTGATCGTTAGTATCATCGCTCTGCAGCAGAAGAAGATTCTTATCGTCCAAACCTCGCTCATCGGCAGTATGCTTTCCAACCTGCTCTTGGTCCTCGGCATGTGCTTCTTCTTTGGAGGTATAAACAGAGTCAAACAGCACTTCAACATAACAGTTGCCCAGACTGCCTCTAGTTTGCTCGCCCTCTCCATTGGTTCTCTGATCATCCCGACAGCTTTCCACCGCTTCGGTAACGACACTGACGCCGCTAAAACACAAGCTGGTGTTGCTCCCATTTCACGCGGCACTGCTGTCATTCTCTTGGTCGTCTATGCATCTTATCTATTTTTCCAGCTCAAAACGCACAGCGACACCTTCAATGAGCCCTCCAAGAAGGGAGAAAAGCGCAAAGGCGGCAAGATCGAGGCTGGCGCCACACAGCTCGGAATCGCTCGTATGGGCGCCGGTGGAGCCGCGAGCGCAGGTGGTCAGGTCAATCAGTCAAATTTGATTAAAAACAGCGACGAAGAGGAGGAAGGTCCAACTCTCTCTGTACTTGGAGCACTAATCACACTGACCATCTCTACTGTTTTGGTTGCTTTCTGTTCCGAGTTTATGGTCACTGGTATCAACGCCATTTCCGGCGCTGTGTCGGAGGAATTTATCGGTCTTATTCTGCTGCCAATTGTCGGTAACGCAGCTGAGCACGCCACGGCTGTCACTGTCGCTGTCAAGGACAAGATGGATCTCGCTATTGGTGTTGCCGTCGGGTCCAGTATGCAAATCGCCCTGCTTGTTCTTCCGCTCATGGTCATCATCGGCTGGTGTGGTCTTGGAGAAACTCCAACATCGACCATGACTCTCGACTTTGATGGCTTTCAAGTCACTGTCCTTTTCATCGCTGTTCTTCTCGTCAACTATCTCATCCAGGTAAGCTTGCAAACCTTGAACCATTTCCGCACTGTGATCATCGTACTAATGTGTTTTCAGGACGGAGAATCTCACTGGTTGGAAGGCACACTTCTCATGACCCTATATCTTATCATCGCAGTCTCGGCATGGTATTACCCAACGAACGGAAATGTTGCCGGCTGAGCCATTCCACCTTCGACTTTGTATCATTACCATAGGCGTCATGCATCTTCCAGCGTTTGGGACACGAGCATATCCTCATAGGCAGCGGGCGGCGTTTGGTACATTTTCCATCAGGACTTTCGCTCAAAAGATACCCTCTTGTGTTACCGTCATGCCAAATTGGCTAAAAGCGTTTCTCCAGGGACTCTTCTACCTCCTTGTACACTAGATGCTATTCAGCTATCAATGAAAAGTCGAGTCTACCTTTCTTCAAGCCGTGAAATCTCTAGCATGCCCTTTGGTGACGAACTATGATCCAGCGCTCCTGTGTCGCCTGCGTGGACCATACAATACAACACAGCGTCATTGAAATATTTTTGTCTTCTTTCGTCTTTCTTCGTACTATATCGCTATGCTGACGGTTCTCCCATGACATGACCTCCTCTCACCCACGCTAATAACTCCTACCGAACATGACCCACTGCTTCGCATCACTGCCGCACTCGGGGTTACAGCACTTAGTCTCGCCCGGAACAATTCCCTCTGGCTGCTCGAACGGAATACACAAACTCTTGGCGCCCATACTCGGGGCCTTGACATCGACCTCCTGGCCATCATTGTTGCCCGCACTCAGCTCCTTGATCCTGTCCTCGCACTTGCCGCCCAGACAATGCGGGATGATGCAGACGTTCTTGGCGTTCAAGGACGGCACGAAATCCTTCCACTCGGTGATCATCTTCCTGTGCTCGGCGTACTCGTCCGACGCCTTCTTGAACATGTCCTTCTGGATCGTCTCCAGCAGCGCCGGCACCTCGGTCTTTAGGTTGTCGAGCGCGATCGTGCCCTTCTCGCCCGTGTCGCGGCGCGATGTCGTCACGGCGTTGTTGGCGCTGTCTTTTGGTCCGAACTCGATGCGCAGTGGAACGCCCTTGAGCTCCCAGTCGGCGAACTTGTAGCCTGTGCCGTAGTTCTCGCGGTGGTCGACTTCGACGCGGATGTCGGCGTCGCGCAGCTCAGATGTCATCTTGTCGACTTTGTCGAGCAGGTCCTTGCGGTCTTCGTCCTTGGTCTTGGCGGTGAGTCCGACGGGGACGATGACGACTTGTGTTTCGGCCACGCGTGGAGGGGTCACGAGACCTTTGTTGTCCGAGTGGATGAGGATCATGACACCGATGGAACGCGTTGTGAAACCCCAGGAGTTTTGCCAGACGTGCAGCTTCTCCTTCTTCTCGCCCTCTTTTGTGCTTGGGTCTTCGACTGTGATGTCGAACATCTTCGAAAAGTGCTGGCCGAGCAAGTGTGCCGTTCCACCTTGGATACCACGACCAACGGCCGGGATGAATCCTTCGACTGTGAGGGTGTAGTCGGCTCCTGGGAATTGCTCGTTCTCGGTCTTCTTTCCACGGACGACTGGAACGGCAAGGAGCTCCTCGTAGCAGGCGGCGTAGACGTTGTTCAGAATCTCCAGAACCTCCTTCTCGGCTTCCTCCTTTGTCAAAAATGCAGTGTGACCTTCCTGCCACAGAAACTCTCGTGATCGCAAGAACGGCATTGGGTGCTTGAACTCCCAGCGCACCACGTTGTTCCATTGATTGAGCTTGAGCGGAAGATCTCTGTGACTCCTGATCTTCTTGGCGTAGTAATTGTACATGGCGGTCTCGGATGTAGGACGAACGGCCAATCTCTTGTCCAACTTGTTCTTACCACCGTGAGTGACCCACGCAACTTCTGCTGCGAAACCCTCCAAGTGCGCCTCCTCACGTGCCAAGTTTGCTTCCGAGATGAAGAGGGGGAAGTAAGCGTTCTTGACGCCCATTTTCTTTATCCGCTTGTTCATGAACTCTTGTATGCTTTCCCAGATGGTGTATGAAGCCGGAGCGTAGATGTAGCATCCAGGGACGTCGGTGAATTCGAGCATTTCTCCCTTGAGGATAACTTGCTGGTACCATTCGGAGAGGTCATCTTCCTTTGCGACGTCAATACCGATCAGAGCAGCACCTTCCATCTTCTTCTTCTGGGGAGCAGCTTTCGTGGCCTTTTGTTGATCTTTCTTCTCTGGGGTGAAGTCAGTAACCGTACATGGTCCAATTGGCTTCTCTGTAAGCTGACCCTTGGCTGGCTTCTTTGACCTTACAGGCTGCGCGCCCTCAATCACACCATCTTTGGCGGTCTCCTCTAGCTTATCCGGAACTTGTTCAGACATGTTGCGGTTGTCCCTTGACTGTTTGGCTTGATGTTGCGATTGATTGGAGGTGAAGGGAATTGGGACTTGTTTGGGACCTCTTTATATGGTTTTCGGTCGCTTCCTTGCTGAGCAATCAGGACAAATCGCTCAATTATTCGTGAGTCAAAGCAATGCGTTGTCTGGCGGTCTTGTGCCCCGCCGATCGCATACAAATTGCGGCGACAGCTCCGGCAAAAGATCGGAATTTGCAACGCGTTCAGAGGCCGACCCAAGATTTCTTGAGCTCGAATGCGCGTGACGAAACATATCTAAACAGCACATATTCACAATGGCATCCATGTTTGAAGCTCCCCGAAATTCGGGTACACTGTGTAGGTAGAAGTGAGGAAAACTGCCAGGCTTGCCGCTAATACTCTGCAGTCCTTGGTGGTCAAAAGGTCAGCGGAACGGACATTCGTGAACAAAATGTACAGGCTACTCAAGCTATTGCCAATGTCGTGCGATCTTCATTCGGACCCTCTGGACTGGATAAGATGATGGTGGACGACATCGGAGACGTCACAGTAACCAACGATGGTGCGACCATTCTTTCTCTGCTCGACATTGAACATCCAGCTGGCAAGATTCTGGTCGACTTGGCGCAACAGCAAGACAAGGAAGTCGGTGATGGAACAACCAGCGTAGTGTTGATCGCCGCCGAGCTTCTGAGACGAGGAAACGAGCTTATGAAGATGAGGATACACCCTACCACAATCATCACTGGTTACAGACTGGCTTTGAGGGAGGCTGTGAGATATATGAGCGAAAACATTAGCACCAAGGTCGAAACTCTCGGAAGGGACTCTCTCATGGCCATCGCAAAGACATCAATGTCCAGCAAGATCATCGGTGGAGACTCTGACTTCTTTGCCAACATGGTTGTGGATGCTATGCAGTCGGTCAAGAGCGTGAACAACAGAGGCGAGGTCAAGTACCCGGTCAAGGCTGTCAACGTTCTCAAAGCACACGGAAAAAGCGCGACGGAGAGTGTCTTGGTGAAAGGATATGCGCTCAACTGCACAGTCGCCAGTCAGGCCATGAAGACCCGCGTTAGTGACGCGAAGATCGCTGTGCTCGACATGAACCTACAAAAGGAGAGAATGAAGCTTGGTGTGCACATCACAATCGACGACCCTACACAACTGGAAAAGATCAGAGAAAGAGAGGCTGGAATGGTTCAGGAGAGAGTGGAGATGATTCTCAAGGCTGGCGCAAATGTCGTTCTCACAACAAAGGGTATCGACGACCTCTGCCTGAAGATGTTCATCGAGCGCGGTGCCATGGCGGTGAGGAGGTGTAAGAAGGAGGATCTGAGGAGAATCGCAAAAGCCACTGGTGCAACCATGGTCAGCGCTCTGTCAGACCTCAACGGTGATGAGAAGTTTGACGCGAGCAACCTGGGTCACGCAGAGGAGGTTGTGCAGGAGAGGATATCAGACGACGAGCTGATTTTGGTCAAGGGCACAAAAGCTCACAGTGCGGCATCGATCATTCTCCGCGGCGCGAACGAGTACTCTCTGGACGAGATGGAGCGCTCGGTCCACGACTCGCTCTCGGCCGTCAAGCGGACGCTCGAAAGCGGCCGTATCGTGCCCGGTGGAGGAGCCGTCGAGACCGCACTCCACATCTACCTCGAGGAGTGGGCGACATCAGTCGGGTCGCGCGAGCAACTAGCAATCGGGGCCTTCGCCGCCGCCCTGCTCATCATCCCAACCACACTCGCCGTCAACGCAGCCAAAGACTCGGCCGAGCTCGTCGCTCAGCTACGATCTCGGCACGCTTTGTCACAACGACTGTCCTCGAACCCGGCCACGGACCCACACTCGACGACCGCCGACGGGCAACCGTCAACGGCGACCGAGGACGAGAAATCGCTGGCCAAGAAGAAGAACTACAAGAACTACGGCCTGGATCTGACGCGCGGCAAGGTCGTCGATAGCCTGAAGATGGGCGTCATGGAGCCCAGCATGAGTAAAGTCAAGCAGCTGAAGAGCGCGGTCGAGGCCTGTGTGGCGATCATGAGGATCGACACCATGATCAAGCTTGATCCGGAGAACAGAGGTGGCGGAGAGGATGACGGGCACGGTCACTAGATAGGTCGCACTTAATACGAAGATGTGTGTCCCAGATAATTTGTTCTTGATTTTCCGTGACTGGTCGGGTATGTGCTGCTGGTGGCGGGTATGTGCTGCTACGAGTCCACTGCGTAGGGTCAATGTGTAGCAGGTATATAAGATTAAAAACAACACAGTCTTTTCACGTACGGCCATAGTTGCTTGAGAACACTGGATCCCGTCCGCTCTCCACACGTTAAGCAAGCAAACGCTCGATTAGTAGTTGCGTGGGTGACCAGCAGCGAATCCCGGGTGCTGTACGTTTTTGCTGTTTCTGATTGATTTTTGCGCACGTCCTGGTGTAGATCTACAATTGGTCGCACGAGATATACACGCGTTTCATTGGTTTTTGGCGGCTTTTTGCGCTACTGAAACGGGAGGTGATGTTATACAACGAACAAGACCTGCAGAAGGAGGAAACTGAAGCTGCAAAGGTAAAAAGTAGGTTCCTATCTGCTCAAAGTGTATACTTGCGTACTGTAATCCACCTCTTCAACACCGGGTATCAAGAAAAACCGAAATGCCCAAATCCAAATCCCCGAACTATGCAAATGCGCCATGGCTATTGTGAAAGAATGAATATGTTAGTACCCCTTTCCGAGCTCCTATAGGAACAACACAGCCATGCCCAATCCGGCGAGCAAGACACTTCCGGCACCAATTCCGAACGCTGATGCGCCGGCCGTCTTGGTAGCGCTAGCGGAAGCAGCAGACGCGGAGCCGGATGAGGAGCCAGCTCCAGCGCCAGAACCAGATCTGGTGCTGGTGCTGGCGGCAGTACTAGCCGCTGATCCAGAGGAGCCAGATCGCGAACCAGACGAAGCAGCAGTCGCGCTCATGGCTGGCACAGAACCAGAAACGGTAGCCGCGTTTGCTCCATTGGGTACATTAGGACCATTGACAGCGTGAAGGATGAGATTGTTGAGCAGCGCGCCACCGGTACCGAAACAAGGGATCTGCACACTGGTCGCGGTGACGGAGACGATGCTGCCGGTCTGCGCGCTCTGCACGCCGTTGCTGATGAGGGCGGCCGCGCCTTGCGGTGCAGAGGGGATGTTGAAGTTGTTGCTGAAGCCGCTGGAGGAGATGAGTGAGGAGGCGCAGGCGGGTGGGTTCGCGGACTGTGCCGTCGAGTTGCCGGACTGCAGAAGTGTTACGTTCAGTTGGTTGAGCTGGCCCTGTAGGTTCACGAAGTCGGGCAGCAGAGTGGCGGATCCGTTGTTGGCGACGCTGACGACGCCGTAGTTGTTGCTGCCCTGGGTGAATTCGTATACCAGGCCGCCGGACATGACTGTCATTTGTGGGCCGTACAGAGCTTGTACCTCGTCAAAGACACGGGGTGAGGGTTGGTTGCAGCCGTACTCGGAGAAGAAGACTGGGATCGTTGTGTTTTGGAAGATGGTGACTAATTGATCGTAGCCGGCGGTTTGAAAGTTGTCGCCGCCGCACCAGGAGTAACTGTTCAGACCGAAGAAGTCGGAGCGTGAAGTGTCGTTGCCGCTGTTAGGGATTTCGCATGACAAGTATGTGACTTGATCTTCGAGGACAGAGCGCACATCAGCGGCCGAGTAGCCGACTGGAATGGTCCTTGAAGCGTGTTGAGCGATGTAAGCTTTCAAGTCACGCTGGATGGCACGAATATATGGTGGGTTGTCGGCAGCGGTCCCAACGTCGTTGATGACCTCGTTACCGGAGAAGAAACCAAGAGTGTTTGGATATCCCATGAAAGCTTGGGCAACGCTGAAAATGTGGTCTACATAGCCAAGGGTGTAGGAACCGGAAGGATTGGTGCGGTCGAGAGACTGGCCTGCAAGTGGACTGTTGACGTCGATAATCATGTAGATACCGGCCTCGTTGAAGATACTGGCGCATTCATCGTGATTGAGTGTTGGATCGACGTTGTATGAGCGGATCGTGTTGACCTAGTAGGCAATCAGTCTTGCTCCTTCATCGTAGACTCGTTGTACATACACCAAGCTCTTGCATCAAAGCCGCGTCGCGCAGGCATGTGGTACCATTACTGAGAGGATCAGAGCCATCGCCGTAGCCACTGCTCCCGCCGGGTTGGTAGTCCTTGACAGCGTTAGAACTACGGTTCAGGTGAATGCCAGATGCAAGGTTGCTTCAGCTTACGATTCCGATGATGTAGAAGCGGTTTCCAGTAGCGGTGTCGACGAATTCTGAGTTATGCATCTGGACAGGTGATACAGCAAGGCCGATCGAGGCCAAGCCCAGTAATGAGACCGCAGTCGCTGTGAACTATATAGCTGTCAGTAGAGTCGAGTAAGATATGGTGGAATACTCACAGTCTTCATGATTCCGTGGTATATAGTACTACACAACCAGTGAAGGGATGCAGTAGGTACGAGCAAGGGTATATCCAAATGACAATGCTGTACAAATAAGACCGAAATGTGAGAACGCTGGAATTCAGATGCAAAAGTACGGTGTGTGAAGGGATGCCATCGAGGACATAGATGTAGTGATATACTACCTTAGGTGGATGGCGGAAGAGGCGGCGCCATCTGTTCGTTGAGTTGAGCCACGCGGCCGGATGGCCGGTTTCCCAAGGTCGTCAAGTCGTGTTGAAGCATCCAGTCTAGCGATATCACATGCAGCACAGTAACTGGTGTGGATAATTCTTGTCTTTGGGTTTACGATGTCCAGTGACGTTTCGTCCAATCTGGTACTAGCGGCGAGCTTATCTACGACATACTCCCGTGATACTGTGCCTATTTCTGTAGAGATACCCGCATTTTCTGGCGGGGCCGGGAGGCGAACATCTGTCCTGTCTATACTCTATACCACGTTTCATTATATTTTGCGACTGGTCACATCGACTGATTATACAGTCCTTCTACTTCTTCGGTAAAGCCTCCTCGAAACCTCTCTGATACGGTACTCTAGATCGACCTGCTCTGGCGTACATACGGCTACAGTATCTCATGCACGGTCGTTTTCGTTGTCCAGTGGCGACACCGGTACATTGCGGCTCATCAGAGAGCGTAAAACTTGCAGGTGGTGGGGTTTAACCGTTTATCGAGGTCGGAAACCGGGCATTGGCGCATCTCACCCAGCAACATCGCCATTGCAGTGCATGTCGAGTAATCATGTCGCATTAGGCTAGACGTCGTTTGTCTTTGACGAGCGGTACATGTACTGGGTTGATGTAACAATAAGCTTCAACTCAGGCATATTCATGGACAGCGCGGCGGTCTTCCTGGGTTTGAGATATACTTTTTGCTATGTCCTCGGAACTCTGCATGCACGTGATTCGTCAGGTTGTGGGGCTCAGTATATACAGTTATGTATTCGCTCGCTGGCTACGGTACGGTACTCCCGACACCTCAGGAGACATGACCGCGAGGTGACCTATGGCTTCAGGAGCAGTTTGCCGGTGGTCTTGCGTCCCTCAATGTCGGTATGGGCTCTAGCGACTTCTTCGAGCGGGTAGACCTCATGGATCCTCGTGTCCATCTTGTCCTTCAAGATAAAGTCCCACAACGCGTTCGTGTATGTCTCGAACTCCTCTCTTGTAGCAATGTAGTTGAAAAGCGTTGGCCGACACACCTTGGCGTTCTTTGCTGAGAGACGTCTGTCCTAGAATTAGCATGATCGCAAGAACTCGAATGTCGGTCGACTTACGCAATGGTCAAAGGTGGTACAGCACCACTGGCGTTACCGAAACTAGCCATGGTACCCTTGCGCGCAAGACAATCCATACTGAGATCAAAAGTAGCCTTACCAACTCCGTCAAAGACCGCAATGACACCCTTGTTGTCCGTCAACTCCATGACCTTGCTCTTGACATCTTCGTGGCTGTAGTCGATCACGAACTCGGCGCCGTTCTTCTTGGCCAAGTCGCACTTCTCCTTTGTACTCGCAGTTCCGATAATGTGCGCGCCAACAGAGTGCAGCAATTGACAGAGCCAGAGTCCGACACCGCCCGCTGCAGCGTGGACAAGAACGTAATCGCCCTTTTGGACATGATGCGCTTCGCGGATAAGAGTCAATGCCGTCAGGCCTTGCAGAAGCGCTGCGGATGCGATCTTTGGCTCCATAGACGAAGGAATCTTGACTGTCTTCTCGGCGGCTGCGGCGGTGTACTCTGCGTACGAGGCTTCGGCGAGGTATACTACGTGATCGCCTTCCTTGAAACCGTGTGCTGTGCCTGACGGAGCCGAGACGATGGTGCCTTCGCCTTCACGACCGAGCATGTACGGCATCTTTGGTGCAGGGTAGAGACCAGTGCGGAAGTAGCTGTGTCGTTGTCAGTAAGCACGTTCCATTGTAACTCAAAACAGTTTCACGTTGGCCGTACGTGTCGATGTAGTTGACTCCGATAAAGTCATTCTTAATCAAGACTTGACCATCCTTGAGCTCGGGTAGTGGCAGGTCTGTCTTGTATTCTAGGACTTCGACACCTCCGGTCTTGTTAATTACCACACCCTTCATCGTCTTTGGAAGCGAAGAAGAAGCCATTGTTCGATAAGATCCAACTGAGTTTCTGCTTCTGCCGAGTTGTGAGGAAAGTGAGGAGATGCGTCCGACGGGCGTGCTCAAAACGGTACGGCTGATTGAAGGACTTGCGCGGGCTAAAAAGGACATGTAAGATTCAATGGTAATCGATTGATTGATTGATTGATTCGAGGAGAAGTACAAAGGGTGTTATGTGTTGTTGACCCGGTGCATTCGTGATTGTGGTATAAAACTGGATGACGTGCTGCCCCTCATTCACCGCGTGGAGCCCCGCATTCGGAGCTGAGCTCCAATCTATCTATCCCGAATTACCAACCACCAACTACCGCCCTCCTTCATGCAGTATTGTCGACGCAATAGACGACTGATGGCACACACAGACCCCTGTTAGCTATTGATGAATCAGATTATGAGTCGAGATCTATTATAGTGGAGATTCATTGTGGGTAGAGATTCTATGATACAGAATCAATCCACGCAATAAATTACTGAAAGCAGACCGAGACTCCTAAAAATACACCACCTCTCCCCGTATTCATGTTTCTTTCCATTCAGCGCCATAAGACTCCGCCTCTTCGTCAGCCTCGCCTTTGTCGTCCGTATCATGTTCGACACCAGTGCCGGCATCCAGCTCTTGTCTGGTCTGCCAGCCATATTCCATAATGCGCCGCATGCGCTTGTACCAGTCCTTTGGCAGCACTTCATCCGAGGTCTTCTCGTAGAACTCGTTCGGCAGAACCTGGTAGTAAGAGGGATTGACAGAAATGACGCGTTCGAGCCATCTGATTTCGAGGTTAGATTCGCAGACCTCGCATTTCATCTTCATGCCGATGAAGCAGATGCCCAGCACGTCTTCTTCGATCCAGAATGTCAAAAGCTCCTCGTCGGACGACTCCTGCAATGGGCCGGAAAGATCGTGTTTGAGCCTTCGGCAATGAATCTTCCCGAGTGGAATAAGTTTCGAGTCCTTCAAACGACTGTGCTCGTAGAACGAACGGGCTTCTTCTGTCGGTTTTTCGACAGCTACAACCTGTAGACAAGCGCTCTCTCTCCTCAGTATCTTACGAGCCGAGGTCGAGGACGCTGCTTCGAACTGCTCATCAGTACCATAGACTGAAATACCAGCCATGACCAGTCCATTGGCGTCTTCAAAGCCCCAGCCGATAGGCATATCGTCCTTGTTCCATGACTGACCAGGTTGGTAGAGGTCTTTAAAGAAGCCGCCGAAGAAGGTGGAACTGGCGGTGCTGAAGCCGTCTGGGAGCCTGTAAGTGAGATCAAGTGCCTTGGTGAGTTCATCGTTGGCTCTTGAGCAGGTCGCGAGAGCTCGTGTGAGCTGATCGTTGTACTCGACGCAGACGTCGTTGTGCATCAACCAACGGTAGACATTGGCCAAGACATTGGTGAAGAATCGGACCTGTCTGGGGTTGTTGTCTTCGAAGATTTGGATGAACATCTCAGTTGAACTGCACGACGTTAGAAGGTGCTCAGTGACCCATCAAGCCCATCACAAGCATAGGTTCACGATGTATCGACTGACAGGAAACCATTCGCGACCCCGACAAAGTCAACCTCCCACTCCTGACTGTTCAGCACAGCTTCCCTCACAGTATGTAAGCCGGTCATGGCAGCAATGTCTGCCGCGTCCATGCCCTGCAGGTCTGCCTTGCTCAGCCGGCCTGTAAATCTGGGCTTTAGTCAGCAGCTACCATTGAAATCTCAAAGCCTGCTGGTACACTACGCAGCCGACTCACACGGTACGTACTGTTTCTGTGTAGAGTCGATGCCTCCGAAGGAGAGGAACTCGCTGAAGATCTGGGCAGTATCAACGTGGAACTTTCTTCTTGCTCGGTATCGCTGGATGGCGGTCTCGATTCTTGTAGGAAAGGAGATGGATGGGTCGTAAAGATCTCGATTGATGGCGTATTCAGCGGGAGTGACAGGCGCATCCGCGAAGTTATCTTCAAAGCCGGTGGGCTCAAGCTGCTCGTTGTTAGGTATGTGTGCAAAGGTACTGGAACAGTGGTGTATGCAGGAGCGGTATGGGTAAGCGGTTGGTATGATGAGGTGGAGCGTGGAGATTGGTATGATAGTATGATGAGAAGAAAGGTGAGTGTAGAGTTGAAATTTAATACATATTCACTCACCATTCCCTTTGTCATGTGTGGTATGGCCTTGCTGTCCTGCTTGTCCTGCTTATCCTGCTTGCGGGGTTTGCTCTGGCTATATCCGCTTTGCTTCTCCAGCAGCTGCAGTCGCTTCATTTCATCAATGGCTTCTAGTGTCACCGTCGGCTTGATGGCCAGCGGGACGCGTCTTCTGATGTGCTTGCTGTCGGTGAACTCTAAGAATGTCGATTTCCGAAGCGATTCCTTGACTTGGCTGTGAGGTTTGTACTGTCGCATCTTGTAAAATCCACTGATGCGACTGACGCTGACTGGCCAGTTCTCAGATCCTCTAGTCAACGCAAGCATGTATGCATCGTGTGGGAGATTTTCATCAGAAAAGTACCGCTCAACTCGTTTTCGAATCGCGTCACCCTCAGGATGCTCAGTAGGTACTTGGTCCGACATCTTGTTGTGTGTTCGGTTGATGTCGATCTTCGATTGTGTGTGCTGAGAACGCTCCAAGCAGGACTAAGGTACTGAGTGTTTGAGCGTGTGATGATTGGGCAGCGGCGACCTCGCTCAAGAGTGCTGTGAACGCTCAAGAGTGCTGTGAGGTGAATGGTAAACTCCTGCACGTTGAGCTGATGAAAAGTGAATAATCGTTAGTTGTGGACTACTGAATTGTGGTTAGAGGGCTTGATGGGTTACTGAGCACCTCTTAGTCTCGTACCTTGTTGTTGTGCTATAGATTATGCGGTCCAGGGACTTCAGAAAGATCTCGAAGGACTGCTTCTCTGGTGAACTTGAGACTTAGTAGTAGGGTTGTATCGTAGCGAATAATATCATTTGAGTATCTCATCAATAACGTCCTGTGTCTTGTGTCACTACTTCATGCGTCTGTGATTCCGATTTCCGGACACTGAATACTAAAGTCTCTCGCGTTTTTGAGGGTGCGGTAATGCTACGTTGCGATATATGAATGTGGGAGCAGCAAGCAAACGACGAACTTGCGGAGGTGACTACATGTACTCTTCGCGACAATATTCTTCGACGATTACGATGCAAACTCAGCATTGGCGCCGACATTTAGCGCCAGGCTCGTTTTCTATCTCGCAGCGAACGCGACTCACACGATCATCTGCGCGCAAGACAGTGAGTAAACGGTTTGCGTTTGTTGAAGGTATATTCCATCTTGATATCGACGTTAGAAATGTTCGTAGGTTTGTTCCTGCATTAGCCCGTTTGGTTCCCCAGAATCCGGCTAAACCTGCGACGCCTCAGCGCAACTTGAAAGTGTCGTCACGGTTGAAGCCCAAGTTGAAGTTGGTGTGACAGGGGCCCAGAGTTTCAGCCTCGCGAGCTCTGTACAACCACAATCTTGCTCTGCTCTGCTCTGCTGCGCTGTCCCGTTCAGACATCGGTCACTATGCTGTCTTCGTAACGCTCTATGCTTTGACCTACAAGGGGAGGAGATTGTACGAGCGGAAACGTTCGCGAAGATGGCAAGCCCTATACTCGACATAGGTTCGCTTGTTGAATTTGAGGATGTCGCGGCTGGACAGTAAGTGAGAGTGATCATGCGCATCGTACCTACTGACACAGCCATAGCCAAGGTGTAATGACAGACCCGTCCGGCGATCTCGTTATCAAGCCATGTACGCAGCCCGAGATTGACTTTTACCAAGAGACGGTCGCCAACCACGAGGAATTCGCGGCCCTGCTGCCAACTTTCATGGGAACACTACAACTTGGAAAAAGCAGGCAACTCGAGGAGACAGTCGCAGTAGCCCAGTCACAACAAGGAGGCCGCGCGATTGTGTTGCCTATCGACCCAGAAGAGGTTGACAATGCTGGCAAGTCTCGACTCGATGCTCCTCGTACAAGGGGAAAGCCGCTGGAAACAGAACTTGCCGTCGTGTTAGAGAATATCACAGCTGGGTTCAAAAGGCCGAACATACTCGATGTCAAACTTGGGAAGAGACTCTGGGCAGAAGACGCGCCGGACGCGAAACGCCAGAAGCTAGACAAGCTTGCATCAGAAACCACGTCAGGCTCTTTGGGATTCAGAGTCGCGGGTATGAAAGCCTGGCAATTGAATCGCTACCACGTCTATGACAAATTCTATGGCAGAGATCGGACAGCTGAGAATGTCTACCAAGCATTTCAAGATCTCTTTGACGCAGACCCAGATGACGGCGACCTGGACATCTTCGAAGACGTTGTAGATGGCGTGGTCGAGGCTGTCGAAGAAATCGAGACGACAGTGGCCGGCCAAGAGTCTCGTATGTATTCGTCTAGTCTCCTGCTCGTTTACGAGGGCGATCGTTCTGCCCGGAGAGAAGCCTTGGAAACCGCCTTCTCAAAGTCAAAAGCACGAGACAGCGCAACATCGTTACCAGACGGGTTCAATGAGATCGACGATGACTATGTCGATGCAGATGACGACGATGAGGCCGAGCAGGTTCGGGATCAGAAAATCTTTGATATCCGAATCATCGACTTTGCGCATGCTGCTTGGACTCCTGGTCTCGGTCCTGATGAGAACATGCTTCAAGGTATTCGTAGTGTGCGCAGCATACTCGAAGATATGGCCAAGAGAGCTCATGAGCGGCGCAAGTGACCCACGGTTTTATATAGCGATGTTGGTTCCATTGTTGGTCAATTTTGGAGATACCCAGTTATGACAGCTTTTTGTATGCAATTGATCCGTCAATATTTCGACCAATAATCGCTCATGACTCTACTGTAGCTTGATGTGATTTTGAAAATATTCCATGATTGACTCAATTGCGCTCGTGGTGATGGTAAAAACATCCTGTCTTGCTGTGTCTCTTTCCCCTCCAACTTCTCCATCTCCAACTTCTTCCCCGCGACAATTCATCCATCTCCAACAAATTCACCTCCAACAATGGCATTACCAGGTCTCTCATCGCTACCAGGTCTCAGTCAGCCATCATCAACACCTCAGCAATCTATCTCCATACCGTCCGCGCTCGCACCACCGCGCACAGAAGAGCTACCAGCAAGAAATGAACTCCGCTTCGAGGTCGCGGCAAACAAGCCCTACAGGATTCGACTGATCAGAGGCAGCGCAGAGATATTTGGCACAGAATTGGGACAAAATATACAATACACATTCAGCGGCACAAAAGCTGCAGTATTTACCTGGCATGGCTGCACGCTGGAGCTTCAAGGCGATGCGGAAAGCGAATATATTGGAAGTGAGACCGATGCTATGGTGGAATGGATGAACTTACACGGCATGCTGGAAACACTACGCGACGAGGCAAGCACATCAAAAGACGAAGGACCACGGGTATTAGTGGTAGGACCAGACTCCAATGGCAAGAGCAGCTTGGTGAAGTGTCTCACATCATGGGCGGTACGAATGGGACGAACCCCGACCGTCATCAACCTCGACCCACGAGAAGCGACGCTGAGCATACCGTCCTCACTAACAGCAACAACCTACAACACGGCCCTCGATTTTGAAGACAACTGTTGGGGCAGCTCCTCAGTCTCAGGCCCGACCAGCACACCAACCAAGACACCACTAGTGTACCACTATCCCTTCTCATCGCCCGAGACCAACCCACCTTTCTACAAAGCACTAATAACCCGCCTCGCACTCGCCGTCTCGAGCAAGACGTCCGAAGACGACGCCTCGATCCGCTCCTCGGGCCTGCTAGTCGACACACCGGGTAGTAGTCTCGACGATCCAAAATCCGGCTACGACGTGCTGGCTTACGTCGCCGCTGAGCTGAGCATAAACATCATCCTGGTCATGGGCTCCGAACGTCAGTTCAATCAGCTGAAGAGCAAGTTCACTCCGAACCCTTCATCCACTTCCACAGACGAACCTGTTAACGTTCTGCGCCTCGCCCCCTCACCTGGCGCCGTTGCCCGCGATGCCCGCTTCATGACCGCAGTGCGCAACGCGCAGATCAGATCGTACTTCTTCGGCGACACAAAAACGAGTCTCAGTCCTCACAGTCAAATGTGGGATTTCGCGGACCTGGCGATTTACCGCGCTGTCGACCCTAGCGTCGCCCAGGGCAGCGGCGCGATAGATTTCGCACCTGGTGCCGACGACGACGACGACGATGATTACGACCCTGCTGCGGAGGAAAAACAACTCGTGCGAGTGGCGCCCAGCCTGGCGCTTGCGCATTCGGTGCTGGCGATCAAGTTTGCGCCCGGAAGTGCGAGTGCGGATGCCATCCGTGATGCTTGTGTCATGGGCTTTGTGTACGTGGCTGATGTCGACGAGGCCAAGAAGAAGATCAGGTTCCTGGCGCCGCATCCGAATCGCTGGGGAGACAGGGCGCTGGTCTGGGGGCCGTGGCCGGAGGCCTTGGGGGATCTTGTGGGCTAAGGACTGGAATTCTCAGAGCGTGGCGTGGCTCGGATGTGGCTAGGAGCGCACGGGGCTTGGGAATGGTATATTGATACTTACGGTTACTGGCAGTATAAGTGAAAACTCGACGGTACACCTCCCGCCAGCAAGTTCTTCCCTATTCATATAAGGTAGTTATACACACCACACCATAGGATCTATCTATCGACAGGCCGTGTGAGTAATCTATCAGGCTACTTACCTCAAAGTGGAGCATCGAGTACGCTTTCATCTCCCATCACAGGAGCTATCAATGGCCCGTGTGGGTAATCCAGCAGGCTACTCACCTCGCCTGACAGCGCATGTAGTATACCACAATCTCTCGCGCTTGACGGGTACTCGTATCGCTATGAACACCACGCACCCCTTCGTTGCATCGGGCTCCTCACCTCCACTGATCAAGGCCCGTGTGAACACGAGGATGGTGGCTAGGCTCCGCTGTCGCGCTTGCAGCACTGTACAGAGGACCAAGGCCCATGAGCATGAAAAAACCGATGTGTGGACGCAGAGCCTCCGACGGAGTAGTTTACAGATGTTGTAACATTGTGTTATGAACCTCGCACTACATACATACAATTCCAGCAATAACCACAACCCATCCATGCATGCCCACGAACGCCACGCATCGCAATCAAAAAGAACAACATTTTCCGCATCTATCTACTCTTCGTCCTCGTCCTCAGGAGTCTGTAAAGATAATTAGCACAATCATTCAACGTATTGACGAACAGATAATTAGTCAAAAACTTACGTTAGCATGGAAATCCTTGCCCTCGGTCGTGGCCTTGATGATACCGGCGCGAATGACGAAATCACCAAAATGCTCGCCGTCGTTGCGCTCCGTGGCGAAGCGCTTGATCAGCGGCTTCATGATGGCCAGAATCTCCTCCTCCTTGATCGAGCTGCGGTACAGCTTGTTGAGCCGCTGTCCGTGGTAGCCGCCGCCCAGGTACATGTTGTACGCGCCGTACGACTTGCCGACGAACGCCGCCTCCGCCAACCACGGACGCGCGCACCCGTTCGGACAACCCGTCATGCGCATCACGATGCTCTCTTGTCGCAGGCCGTTCTCCTCGAGCGCGCCCTCGAGCTTCGTGATCAGTTCCGGTAGGTACCGCTCTGATTCTGCCATGGCGAGGCCGCAGGTGGGGAATGCCACGCAGGCCGAGGACGACAGGCGCAGGCCGGAGAAGTTGATGTTGTCGAGCTTGTATTTGGCGAGCAAGTCGGCGATGAGTGGCTTGTCCTCGTCCGAGATGTTGGAGATGAGCAAGTGCTGGTTGGGGGACAGGCGGAACTCGCCCTTGCCCTGGGACGCGATGTCGCGCAGACCAGTCTTCATCGGGAAGTCGGCCGTGTCCTCGATGCGGCCGTTCTCGATGAACATGGTGAAGTGGTTCATGCCCTTTTCGTCCTTTTGCCAGCCGAACGTGTCGACGTTGCTGTCGAAGTGGAAGTCGCGCGGCGCGTCGAACTTGCGCTCCCAGTGGCGCTCAACTTCAGACTTGAACTTCTCCACGCCCATGTCGTCGACGGTGTACTTCAGACGGGCGTGCTTGCGGTTGGTGCGATCACCGTTGTCGCGCTGCACGAACATGACGAATTTACAGGCGATGTGTACTTGGTCCTTTGTACAGAAACCAAGCATACTACCTGTTCTTGGATAGGTCTTCTTCATGCTGTGCGTGACACCCATACCACCACCTACGAGAACGTTGAAACCCTCGAGGTTACCGTCCTTGCCCTTGATGGCGATGAGACCAACATCGTGGGCGTAGACATCAGTGTCGTTGTGAGGAGGAGCGGCAATGGTGATCTTGAACTTTCTTGGGAGGTAAGTAGGTCCATAAAGAGGCTCAAAGTCTTGAACGGCGTCACCGGCGATCTGAGTCTTCTTGTCGTTCTCGTCTGTGAGCCAGATCTCGTGGTAAGCGGTTGTGGATGGAAGGAGATAATCGCTGATCTTCTTTGAAGCAGCGTGGATCTGCGAGTGGAAAGCGGACTGGGTTGGAAGCGGCGAGCACATAACGTTACGGTTGACATCACCGCAAGCGGCGATGGTGGTCATAAGTGCCTTGTTGATGGCCTGCATGGCTGGCTTCAGCTTGCCCTTGACGATACCGTGAAACTGGAATGTTTGGCGGGTAGTCAACTTCATGGTCTCGTTACCAAAGTGCTCAGTGATGGCATCCATCTGCAACCACTGCTTTGGAGTAGCAACACCACTGGGCAGACGACATCTGATCATGAAAGAGTACGCTGGCTCAAGACCTTGTGCCTTGCGCTCATCACGAAGATCACGGTCGTCCTGCATGTATGTACCGTGGAACTTGGTGAGTTGCTGATCAGCGGCAGAGAGTGCGCCAGTAGACTGATCCAGGAGACCCTCAGCAATGGTACCACGGAGGTAGTTGGATGCAGCCTTGATGTCCTCGTTGGTCAATGGCGGTGGCTCATCTGGGAGACCCTCAACATTGCCAACACCCATGGCATCCCAAAGCTTTGGCTCCCACTCGACGTAGGCGGTCTGGTAACCATCAGGGTCCTGGTCATCGCCCAGTCCGATGTCGACTATCGGCTTGGCGTTGAGGGCCTGGAACTTGGCAAAGATGTCCTTACCAGGCTTGTTGTAGTAAATCTTGTCCTCCTTACGAGGCCAGTAGTGAGAGTCACCAAGTGCAAAGACGGAGTAGTTGACGTTCGCGAGATCGAGGTCGGTTGAGTTCTTGACAGACTCCCAGAAAGCCTTGCCGTTCTGCGGGATTTCTCCCTGACCGGCAGTACTGGAAATCAGAATGACGTTCTCCTCCTTTGACAGATCTTCGAGAGGGTAGTCGTCCATGGCCATGACCATAGTCTTCAGACCTCTTGCCTTACCACGGGTACCAAGACGCTTGGCGACGTTCTCGGCATTGCTGTTGTCGGACGCGAAAAGAACAGTCATTGGAGCACCTTGAAGACCGTCGAGCAGCTTGGTGTATGCGTCCTTGGCTTTTCGCTTCTGGGTTTGCCTGACTTCGGAACCGTACGACTCGGAAAGATTGGCATGGAATTGAGGAGACTTCCTCATGAGCTGGGTCATGTGGTTGTCCCTCCTCAAGAACTCCTTGAGCTCCTCCTTGATGCGCTCAGAGTCGAGCTGGAAGTTGTCCTCGCCCTTCTCCTCTGCACGTGGGTTCCATCTGTACAACGGCCAGTAGCCGAGGTCGACTGCTTTCTTGGTCTCCTGCAGTACGGTGAGTGGCGAGTCGTTCTCCTTGTTGTATGGAAGGTAGGCGAGAATGATAGAAGGACCGTCGAACGCCTCAGCCTCAAGCATGGCCTGCAGAACCTGGGTGTAGGAGCTGTAGACGGCAACGGATGCAACGTAAGCGTTACCGTAGTTCATGGCGTAAAGACCGATATCCTTCTTGCGACGAGCGGCGTCCTGAGCAGCACGCTCAGAGTATGGCTGAGAGTCAACAATGAGCATATTGACATTCTGACCAGATGCAAGAACGTGGTGAACACCAGAGTTACCGAGATCGTAAGCCCAGGCGTCAGATCCGACTAACCATTGCGACTCCTTGAAGAACAGACCCTTGCTGGCAAGAAGAGAGCGAGCGATTGGTGAACCATCGGTGGAAAGACGTGAGATGACTTCGCTGGCGACAGCGTTTGCAGCCTCACCCTTTGGAGCCTCGAGCAACCACTTTGACAACCACTTTTGTGGATTGTCGGTAGTAAAGTCGCGGGTCTTGGCAGCTGCTTCGACCTCCTCGATGAAGCGCTTGCGGTGCTCGGTGCGAGCGACCAAGGAACCGAAGCCGAATTCGACGTTTGATGAAAGCTCGGTAGAAACACCGGCGTTAGACGCGCCAAGACGGTTAGCAAGGTAGAGGCGCTCAGCAAACAGCTTGTCCAAGATCTTCATGTATGCGTTCTCGACCTCAGGCTGCGAAAGCTGGAACTCCTTGCCGTGCTTGGCTGGACCCTCGTGGTTGCCGATCTCGAGGTTCTGGATCGGCTTTGAAGACTGGAGGTTCTGGAAGATGCCGCTGAGTGCTTGAGGGACGGTCGATGGCTCAAGGTATCCGAGCTGGTAGCCGACAATGGTTGGACCAGCGCCTGGAGAAGTCTTGACGGCCATCAATAGGTCCATAAGAAGAGGGCCCCATCGTGTAGTCTTTCTCCTGATTTGCTCCAATACCGCGATTCTCTTCAAGCTCCTTGGCAAAATCTCAATGAGCTTAGACGCCAACCATGGCCTGTAGAGTCTCGATGTGATAATGGCAGCGTTGTAGAAGGCGTCCGAAGAGCTAGCCTTGTCGATCTCCTCACCGAAGAGAGCAGTGTCCGAACCGAACAAGAAAAGCGCGGCCTCGGCGTCGGCTGGTCCACTGTACTCGAAAGCTTGGTATCTTCTGCCAGTGGCCTGGTAGATATCGGCCCAAATCTGAGAAGCAAAGATGTCAATGTCCTCGGAGCCGATGGGCTTGGGGGCCACAGAGTCGACGGAGGTGGCCACGGTAGATGCAGCTGTTGAGCCGCTCTCGCTGCCACTCGCCTGGAGCTCAGGTGAGCTTGAGCCTACAGAAGAGTCCTTCTCGCTAGCCTGGGTAGAGGTTGGCTTGGAGGGTGCCGCTGACTCTTGTCCGTTGACGGCTGATTCGGTGCCGTTGGCCAATCCAGGTATTTGCTGAGTCGCCTGTCTGCCATCATCCGCGTACAAGTTGTGTTCGCCCTCGGCGCTTCCAAACTGTCTTGAGACCTCGACACCCAAGATCTTGGCCACCAAATCCCTACTCTCTTGAGCGATCGGTTGATCCTTAGCGATGTTGCTGGAGTCGAAAAAGTGGATGACACCCTTGCCAGACTTGATGGCCAGAGCGTGTGCGGTCAATGCGATATCCTGCGACTCTTGTAGCGACTCGGACTGGAGGAATGTGAAACCAGTCTGTCTGATGGAGGTGATGTCGGAATAGTCTGGGAAGCCAGTTGGTTGCATAGAAACATGAATAACGACTGGGTATTGTGCAAGCTTGTACAAGTGTGGAATCGATCGAACAAGAACTGAAGAAGTGGTGGTGACAGATGTGAGCTTTCCGGAGCGGACTGGCTGGAAGGCGGAGAGGAGAGGGTCGGCATTGTGTCTAACTGGTAATATCTGAGGGTGTCAGTGTCGGTATTGCAATACTCGGTAGGGTTAGACGTACCTCGGGCACATTCGAGGATACTACTCCTGAAGCTTTGTTGTCTGCATATTGGTTCAAGAACTTGGAGAACTCTGAGTCGGCAGCAAGAGAAGGCTGTACGGAGACGACGACATCGCTGGAGAGGTAAGCAATGCGCGCGACTGACATGCGTTAGTTAGATTGTCCGAGTAATGGTATAGAAAGTGGCCATTCTTCGGCGGCGGCGGGACAGTACATACCAGCTTCTCCGACGGTCAAGACGGAGGCCATATTGACCTCTTGAGCTGGGGAATCTAACAATGCAAAGGGAAGGTAATTAAGAGCCCCTAAGATGAGATGACAAGGGAGCGTAAGGTGCGTAGATCAAGGAGGATGTAGTGACAACGAAGGCAAAATTTCCAGAACAACCACCCGCGACTGATGCTAATAATTCGTCCTAAACTCGGCATCTGCTGTTTCCTCTTTGGAGCCTGGGGCGAGATCGGACAGTGCTGAATTGCGTGATCGTCAAGCGTGTGATTGGGTGGTGGCACGATGCCCCGCAAAACCTTCCTGGATTGATGAACACTTGATATTTTTATTAATTTGCCGGGGCGACTCGACAAATGAATGATTATCTAATCACTTCACTTCGCTGCATTGATACCATCGTCCACCTACCCTCGGCCAAATGTTATATGAATGCACTGCATGCTGGGCAAACGCCCGCAAGGGTCACACGCGGTCTATTGTGACAGTCCAGGTAGAATGCTTCGTAGGTGAGGGTATATACAGTATATGACTTTGTAGTCCGGACATGCAGGCGGCCATCAATGGTCTCTCCCGAGTCTCTCCTCTTCGTCTTGAACAAGCTCGAACGCAGGCCTGTATTTACCCTCTTGCCCCTCGGCTTTCAATGCCGGGTTGGGATGCGTATCCGTGGTGCCACCGAGAGAAGTGTAGCCCAAATCATAAAGCGAACAATACGGTATATCGAGATGCCGTATGAACTGCATCGTCGTTAGCGCTTCTTCTGATTGCTCTGTTTTGAGTATCGCCTACCGTCCATATCTCAGCATAATGCCAGTCTATCACTGGATGTACTCTCTCAAAAACCGGCCATCCCCTGTCCGTAGGATCGAAGTATTTGAGCGTCGCCCCATGCGGATCAGTCCTCCTTGTGCCGACGAAAATAGCTTTGATGTCCTTCTTGTCTTGCAAATAATCCCCGAACGCTTGCCGCATAGGATTCGAATAGCGTGCTAGATCCAGATGATACGTCTTCCGCGATGACTCGACAAAGTCTTCCACCTGTGGGAAAGGATGCGGCGAGACGATGTATACCGATTCCAGTGTCCTTGGCAATGGTCGACCGCTCTTGATCGAGTGTGTGTGTAAAGCGCTCAGATAGACGATGAGGAGGACCAGGCAGTCTTTGCCGCCATTGTATGATATTGACAGCTCTTGCAGACTATGTTGTCAGCACATATCCTCCCTTGTCCAAGAAACCTGCCTCACCTGAATCGATCCAGCGCCTCGTCACATATCTTCAGACTCAACCTCGTCTGCTCTTGCACCTTCCGTAATCTTTCCGTCGAGGGCTCTGCATTCAGGAACGCGGCCAGTCTAGCATGGACCTTTGAACACAACGCTGACAGATCTGGCTCGTTGTCCTGGGCTATTGTCTCGGTTCGACCGGTTCCATCGCTGCGGATGCCGAGGAGGGACTGTGGCATTACGGTCCTTCGGCCTGTATGTTTCTGTTCTCGCAATCCAACATGTGTATCCTGTAGGCTATGGCAGCATCGTCGGCAGTCCAAGAGAATGCGTCGACCAGGTATGCGATAGGTTTGTCGTGTTTGTAGATGTAAATATCGTCGGAGGTGATTCATGTATTCATCTGAATATGGAACTCGGGTCTACCGAAAGCCGGCGGTCATTGATCTTGACCGCCCCGCCCGTCGGTAACCGGGCCTCGCTTTGCCGAAACACTAACCATCGGGGATAAATTATTGAGCATGGAAACAAAGGATGATATTTCCAGCATAGGCTGACTAAATACAGTGCTATGTAATGTGTGAACTATGTCGCCGTCTATCCTACAGTATGTCTGCCCAACTCGGAGAGATCGCTGGACCTCTATGCAAATGCAATACAGAAAAAATATCGCTTGAAGAACCGAAAGTGATGCAAAAGATAGATCACTAGCCAGCAGCGTTTCTAGCCGTGGCAGCTTCGACAGCCTGGTTCCAGTCTGCTCGGAGAATGAACCATCCTTCGACGATTGCGACGACCAAGAGAGCGATGGCAGGACCAGCCCAAAGTCCGTAGAGACCCCAGCCAAGTCCGAAGCAAGTACCAAAAGATATCGGCATGGCGACCTGGAAAGTGTCAATTTGTGATCTCGAGGATTTGTACAGCAAGGAATACGTACGACGTAGTACGCAAACAGGTTGACATATCCACCAATCTCCTGTCTACCCAGACCACGTAGGACACCGTTGGCGAGCGCAGCCAGAGCATCGAAGAGCTGGAAGGCTGCGTTCATGGGAAGGACGGCGGCCGACATCTCAAGGACGGCTTTGTCTCCAGAGAAGGCCATAGGAAGATACTGGCGGAGTGCGACGAGGAGAATGGCGTTGAAGCATCCAAGAAAGACGGCAGCGACCAATGCGACTTTGGCAGCGACCTTGGCAGCATCGGCCAGTGTAGCTCCGATGAGGTTGGCGATACGTGTGCTGGATGCGATACTGACAGGGAAAGGAATCTGGTAAGCGATGCAGCTGATCGTGCCCAAAATACTCTGGACAGCCAGGTGAGTTGCCGAGATGTAGCTGGAACTGAGGGTCAAGATCTCAAAGGCAAGAAACTCAGCGAGCACCATGATCAGTCCAGGAAGCGCGAGCTTGATCATCGGTCCCCAGTTGTGGAACGCCTTAATCGTGATTGGAGTCCAGCACTCCATACCACCAATGAAGCGAACATAGCAGAAAAGGCAAATAGGAAGCATGTTCTCGACGATGACCAGTGAGATTGGAGCGCCAATGTAGCCCATCTCCAAGTGGATGACGAACAGCCAGTGCAAGAAGACGTTCAGTGGCGCGCAGAACATCAGACAGTACAGGTTTGCCTGAAACAGGCCCTGCGCCTGGACGAATCGCTTACCGGCCTCGAAAGCGGCGTACGCTGGTGCACCCAAGATCAGGATCCGCAAGTACTGTCCAGCCATGTGTGCAATCTCTTTCTCAGGGGTAACGGCAGCGAGAACCTGAGGACCAAAAGCCCAGACGACAGAAACGGGAATGACAATGCACCAGAGGAAAAAGACCATCCTCTGCAATTGTAGCCCAACCAGCTTTTTCTTGCCTGAGCCGTAAGCCTGAGGGCACAACGTGTCCAAAGAAGTAGCCAGACCGATGAATGTAGAGTAACCAGTGATGTTGGCAGACATACTTCCAAGCGAGACAGCGCCCAATTCCGTGACACCGAGGTGACCAACGAAAAAGATACTGACCACGGTCAAGGAGTACTGTAGAAGAAAGGTGACCATCAACGGCCACGAGTACTGAGCCAACACCTTTGCCTCTCTCTGCCATGTAGTCTGAATCTTGCCCGACGCGACAGCCTCCGTCCACTTCTTGTCAATATTCTCCGGGTTGTCCTCTCCTCCGTACGGCAGCGAAAGATCGCGATTGAGAGGCGTAGTTTCCGAGGGTTCGTCCTCGATGGCGACGGCGTCCTCGTCAACGGCTAATGACTTGCGGCGAGGAATGAAACTGTTGATGGACAGTCTGTGGTTGAACATGCTTTGCGACTTGACCGACGCGATACTCTCTCCACGTGGACGAGGGTGCTTTGGTGGGATGATCTGGTTGTCTCGCAACAGACTGCGCTCTTCGCCCAGCGCCAACTCGCGGTCATGCTCGTTCAAATGATGCGCGGCTGCTGGTGGTTGAGCGCCGGGAAAGAAAGGTCGTGGCCCCAATGGGATGGCACTGATGCGTCGATACGACGTGGCCAGGGAGAATTCACCCCCTGTTGAGTTGCGTTGAGCATGGCCGGACAAGATGGTTTCGGCGTCGTTCTCGACATCTTCTTCTTCATCGTCAAGGACGCCTTCGGTGTCTTCTTCCAGATCTCTCAATATCGACTGCTGCACCAGCGGTGAGGTTCCTAGCAAGTTGTGGTCATGGGACTGATTCGATAGAATAGAGGCCCTGTTGCCGGAACGCTCAGATAGGAGTGACTTTCTATTGTTGGACTGCTGCGACGCAGAGGTATCACGTCGAGGCATTGTGAGCGACTGACGTGTCGAACTACAAACTGTGTTGATGTTCTGGTCAGGGTGGAGTAAATGTTACCAGAATTGAGACATGCCAAAGAAGGAGCTCAGGAACCGCGAAAAGGATCTGGCCGACGATTTCTTGATCGACATGACGGTCACCACCGGCTCGTGCATTTTCTAAAGGCGCCAAGCAAGGAATGGGGGCCGCCATCAACGTAAAACAATTAAAATCGTTGATAATTTTGCCGGAACCTCGGAAATCTTCCGATCGCTTGCTGCATTACAGTATGCATGTGCTATTTACAGCATATCTATTGATGAGCCCTGTAGGTTTCGCGTGGCTGTCAGACATGGAAACAGGATTCTAGACAAACGCTGTGTTGCGCGACTTGTTGTATGATATTCATTTTGACACATGTAGTAAGTTACGTGCATATGACAATGGTGATCACCGGGGACACCAGCGAGGTCACGAAAACTGCATTTGATATCCATCACTCCTTCAACCTGCATGTTTCGCCGCCTATGACCGCTTCTGCGCGACCGGACTGCCTTCTTTCTTGATGCGGCGCGAATTTGTGGTCAATAGATGCGGCTGGGTGGCTCGACAGCAATTGATATGCAGGGATGGCATCGGCCAAGATCACGGCTCCTCCACAGATCCATCAAGATATGAAACGTGTGTCGAGTTGGCTTGCATGCAGCCTGACGTCAAGAGTAATTTGGCAGCATTATCGGACACCACCACATTCAAGCCGATGGCTTCCAACTTCAGCCTCTGTTGATGGTGTTGCCGGCGCCTTTTGGATTTGCTTCGACGAACTCGTCCCAAGCTCGAGCCTTCATCGTCTCTTCGTCCGCTTTGTCCAAATCATCCTCGTCGACCTCAGGCTTGATACCAGATTGTGCACCACCGCCTTCGATCATACCACCGCGACGCTTCTCTTCTTCCAGATACTCGTCGATGCTCATAGTCGGCAAGCTGTGATCTGGCCGAAATACGCCGGCTTGGAGGTCTTGTCGCTTGCCCAATAGGGTGAACGGCCGCATAGGACGACCTTGCGCGTCCAGCAGCGGTCCTGTCAAACCAGCTGACATTGGCGCGTCTAACCTCTCCGAATACCCGTCCCGTGTCCTCTCTCGGTCTCTTGAATCATCGTTCGTTCGCTCCGGACCTCGCGATGGCTCTGATGGAGCGAGCGATAGTATATGTAGCTCTTGTGCGATAGACTCCAGAGCCTGGAACGTCTGGTGAGTCGAGAATGCTATCTGTGCTAAGCGCAACTTGCGATGTATCTCGTCATCTTGAGTCGCCGCTGGGTTGCGCTGAAGGTACTCCAAAGCCTGTTTCAATTGTTTCTCTTCCTTGAACCTCCGGATCTTAGCCTCACGTCGTGCTGTAGGATCTGAAGGTGCTGTGGAAAACGTGGTAGGAGCCTCGCGGTACTGCTCGTATAGTCGTGCATCGCTTGCAGTGAGTATGTCGTAGTTGTCTAGGAGACGCAGAAATATGCCATATGATTGCTGCGCATCTTGTAATATCGACTTCCTGCTGCCTGTGTGCTGTTTTTGGCTGAGCTCGGCGATCCGGTAGTTAAGAAGGATGTATCTTGCGGTTGTCAGTTCAGAAGCCGACCAAGTACAGTAGCTTTTGACTTACTGGAGGTCATTTGTCGATATGTCTTCTAAGCTCTCATTGGGACTGAAGAGAGCTATACCTTCTGCAAGCTGAAGACACTGCCGATACTGAGAGAGTGCTTGCTTTAGACTGTCCTGATACGATGCTGCATTTGTGTCATAAGACGCTTCCAACTGCGAACGGATTTTCTCTGCGCCCGCGAATATCGCACGCAGGCTCTGTGGTCCTTCAGACATGATTGTGGCAGGACGTGGATACGTTGTTGTTATACAAGAGGGAATACTCGCAATATCTATCGCCTTGCACTGTAACTCACAATTTCGCCGCGGGGGTTTGACGTCAATTGCCTACGCGAAACAACGCGTTTCTTGAACTCAATTTATATCCTCACTTCTCTGGACTCACCTTCAACCAGTCAATTCATTCGCCACTCGTAGCACTATTCTCATTTTGCTTTTCTTATCTGGCTACGAATAAGAGATGACCCCTGAGTGAAAATGAAGACGACGCAAGGGTGGTCTGGCTGTTCCAGCGTGCCCTTGTCACACCTGCCTTTGAAGCAAATCCTTGAGTGCAAAACTGCAAACCGATGCTTGCTGATTACTTCATTCTTCAAAGGGTTTGTTGCAAACCTAGCGAGACCAAACTCCGTCAGGACGCAGCCTAGGTTACTTGTCTTCTCGCATTTCTTCACCTCTGATTTTTGCGCGATTTCATTTTTGACTACGAGCGTAAACCATGGCACAACCCATGGACCTCGACCTGCCAGAGGCGAACCCGCCTGCAGTCAACGGTGACGCGAAAGACAGTGGCAGTGACACTGAACAAGCAAATCAGGTCGCCCCGGCGCTCAAGGCTCCGGAGAAGCGGAAGATTCAGAATGCCTGTTTCAGGCAATGGATGCTCAAACAAGCCCAGGCTGATATAGATAAACCGAAGAAAGCGAAAGCTGCTGGGACCGCTGCTGATGATCAGTTGTCGATCAGACAGTTGATGGCTAAGAACGAATCGAAGCCCATTATCACTGGACCTCGCGAATATCAGCTGGAACTGTTCGAGCGTGCAAAGCAACAGAACACAATCGCAGTACTTGATACGGGAACTGGCAAGACACTAATTGCGGTACTGCTTCTGCGATATATCATGGATCAAGAGCTTGAGTGGAGGAGGCTAGGTGAAACGGCTCGGATCGCCTTCTTCCTGGTATGTGTTTCTGATCTCATAATGGCTACGCGCTGAATGGTCTTCAGGTACCCTCTGTCAACCTCGTGTTTCAGCAATTCGCTGTGCTCGAATGCAATCTCGATCACAAGGTAGCTCGGTTCTGTGGCGCCATGGGAACAGATCTATGGACGAGGGAGGTATGGCTCAAACACTTTGCTGACAACATGGTCATCGTCTGCACTGCCGAAGTGCTTCACCAGTGCCTTGCACACGCCTTCATCACAATGGATCAGATCAATCTATTGATTTTCGACGAAGCTCATCACGCAAAGCTAGAGCATCCATACTCAAAGTACCGATCTTCTTCATTTGAAAGCCTGTTCAAGCTAATTTGATCACAGGATAATCAGAGACTATTACGCCCCTCTTGACGCAAACAAGAGACCTCGAATTTTTGGAATGACGGCGTCTCCGGTCGACGCCAAAGTTGATGTCACTGCTGCTGCGGAAGATCTTGAGTCTCTGCTGTACAGCCGTATTGCCACTACTCGAGACCTCACGCTACTGCGCAAGACGGTACACCGCGCCGACGAGGAGGTTCTGCGCTACTTTTTGACCACTCAAACAATGCCAACTCAGCTCTACCGCGAAATTCACGAACGGTTCAAGGACCTTGACGTACTGGACAAAATGTTTCAGCGTGCGCGAGATATCAGCGATCACTTGGGAAGTTGGTGCTCTGACTTTTTCTGGAAGCTGACTCTGCGAGAGGCGATCGCCGCCAAAGGAGAGGCTCAACTTACTCGAGCACACGATTACAAAAGAGGTACGCAGACCTCTGCTCAGCTTAATCAGCAAATCGGCCTTTTCAAGCAGGCCCTCACTTGCGTCGAATCGCACAACTTGACCCCTCCAGCACTGTCTCCGCCCCTGCTTTCCGGCAAGGTAATACGTCTCAACGACTACCTACAACGACACTTTGAACGTCCGTCCGACATGAGATGCATTGTGTTTGTGGAGCAGCGCCATACTGCGAGGCTACTCGCTAAGGCCTTTGAATATATTGGCGGCCCCAATCTGCATTCCGGTGTCCTGGTGGGTTCCGGCGCCACAGGGCTTGCCGAGATGAGTGTTTCGTTCAGAGAGCAGATTGTTACCATGATGAAGTTTCGCACCGGCGATATCAACTGTCTTTTTGCTACATCGGTGGCTGAAGAGGGTCTCGATGTCCCCGATTGCAACTTGGTCGTCCGATTTGATCCATGCAAAACAATGATTCAGTACATCCAATCACGAGGCAGAGCTCGACACAAGCATTCGAAGTTCATCCATATGATTGAAAACGGCAACGGAAATCACGAGTTGATGCTGAAGGATAATCGAGAGGCAGAGCAGTACATGAGGAGTTTCTGCGAGCGTCTGCCGGCCAGCCGATACCTCGAAGGCAACGACGACGAGGATGATCAGATGAAAGCCGACAAGAATATTTTTGTCATCGAAGCAACAGGAGCCAAGGTCACGTATGCCAACTGTCTTCAGATTCTGCAGCACTTTGTCAGCTTGCTACCCAATGAGCAGGAAGAGCCTCTGCAGCCGTTCTATGTGGTCACCCCATCGATGAACAAGTTCGTTTGCGAGGTGATACTTCCGAGCTGTTCACCATTTCCGGGCCTTGTGGGTGGTGAGAGGAAGCGTAAATCTCTTGCCAAACGCTCTGCTGCCTTCAAAGCTTGTGTGGAGTTATACAAACGACATCTCTTGGACGAGAACCTCGTACCAATCTACAAGAAGCAGCTTCCTGCGATGCGCAATGCCGCTCTGGCTATTGGCATGAAGAAAGCAAATGGGTACGACATGCGATTGAAACCAGAGCTATGGACATTCGGACGAGGAACGATTCCGGAGACATTGCACCTCCTTCGTATTGACCTACCAGCAGGGCTAGACCGAAAGCATCGCCCCATGGTACTTCTGTCTCGTCAACGGCTGGACGCTTTCCCCTCCTTTCCTCTCTTTCTTGCGTCAGGCAGATCTAGCGCCGTGGAGGCTCGACCGGCGAAAAGTGCCCTCCAAGTGTCCGCCGAAGACGTCGAGATTCTCACCAACTTTACCCTTCGCATCTTCAAAGATGTCTTCAACAAGACCTATGAGAACGACAGCGCAAAGATGTCTTATTGGCTCGTTCCCGCCGCAATGGAATCCGCCAACGCTCTACAGGGGGCTCGTGACCTGATTGATTGGGAAGCTGTGACTCGAGTATCGCGTGATGGCGAATACAGATGGTCTCCCGAAATGGACTCGTCTTTCCTGGTCGACAAGTTCTTGGTTGACCCCTTCAGCGGTGCGAACCGCTACTTTTGCGAACGCATTGCGACAGAGTACAAGCCCTCAGACCCTGTACCAGCAGACACAGTCCAGAAGGGAAAGTTCAAGGACAACATCCTGGACTATTCGGTGAATTTGTGGCGCAAGTCACGTAAGAAGGCCGAATGGAACCCAGACCAGCCAGTTATGCAGACGGAAAAGGTGTTGCTTCGGAGAAACATGTTGGCACAGCCTGAGCCCGCTTCAACCACTTCAGTCACCACGGCTTTTCTTTGTCCAGAGCCCTTGAAGATCTCGACCTTGGACAGCGACTTTGTGACCAGCTGTCTTGCTTTTCCGGCAATCGTTTACCGTCTTGAAGCATACCTAATTGCTCTGGAAGCGTGCAAGAAATTCAATCTCACTGTCGCGCCTTCACTGGCTCTTGAGGCAGTCACCAAAGACTCGGACAATACTGACGATCATGACCAGAACCACGAGAAGATGAATTTTCAGGAAGGCATGGGTAGAAACTATGAGCGCCTGGAGTTCCTCGGCGACTGCTTTTTGAAAATGGCAACTTCTTTGTCGACCTTCGTCCGCTACCCATCCGATAACGAATTCGAGTCCCACGTCAAACGAATGGTGATGCTATGCAACCAGAACTTGTGCAATGTGGCAAAAAGGCTGCAGCTTTACGAGTACATTCGTACTCAGGCATTCTCAAGAAGAGCATGGTATCCCGAAGGACTGAAGTTGCTGGAGGGCAAAGGTTTCAAGGCTACGGAGACGGAGATGCCGAAGCATCTGCTCGGAGAGAAGAACATCGCTGACGTCTGCGAATCTCTCATCGGAGCCGCTTTTCTGACGCACCACAGCCGAAAACGATGGACTCCGGAGAGTTGGACTGAAGCCATCAAGGCAGTCACGCTCTTCGTCGGTAGCGAAGATCACAGCATGTTGGTATGGTCCGACTACATCAATGGCTATAAGAAGCCTGAGTACCAGATAGCTGAAGCCACGGGGTCTCAACTCGATCTCGCAAACAAAGTGGAGAAAGAGCATCCGTATCACTTCAGATATCCCAGGCTGCTCCGGTCAGCCTTCTTGCACCCGTCGCAGCCCTTTTCGTGGGAAAGGGTGCCGAGCTACCAGAGGCTGGAGTTCCTCGGCGACTCACTGCTGGACCTGGTGTGCGTGACGCACCTGTTCTACAAGTACCCAGACAAGGATCCAGGATGGCTTACCGAGCACAAGATGGCCATGGTAGCCAACAAATTTCTCGGTGCACTTTGCGTCGACATTGGCTTCCATCGACATCTCAGACACCACCATCCAATCATAGAAAGCCAGATCCGGACCTATGTCACAGAATTTGAGGAAGCCAAGCGGTTGTCTAAGGGAGCCGTGGACACCTGGACCTTCGTTCACGATCCACCAAAGTGTCTCGCGGATATGATTGAAGCGTATATCGGCGCCATTTTCATCGACTCCAACTTCGACTACACGGAAGTTCAAAGGTTCTTCGATGAGCACATCAAAAAGTACTTTGAAGACATGACGATCTACGACACATTCGCTAACGAACATCCAATCACTCGGCTGCACCATATGCTTGGCGAGAGTTTCGGATGTAACGAGCACAGGCTGATGGCCGACGAGATCCTGGCAGAAGACGCAATTACGAAGAAAGTCATGGCTGGGCTGATGATCCACACAACTATCATTTGTGGTGATGTGTCCAAGTCGGTGAGATACTCCAAGATGAGAGTGGCCTCTGAGGCTTATGAGGAGCTGCGTGGTATGGCGCCGTATGAGTTCAGAAAGAGATTTGGATGCGATTGCACGTCTAAGAACGGTGTGCATGGAAGGCAGGCTGAGAGTGGAACGGACGTTGAGATGGATGTGTAATGATTGATGATGACGAGGATATGATTACTCTAGTGACGACGCCTTTGATACCTTTGCTGCGTTGATAGCTTGAATAGCGCTTATGATGAGAATGGTCTGCCCAATCGCTTCTCACCTCGTGCAACACGTTGTACCTCCAGTGAGCTTGACCGTCCTTCATGTTCTATCGTCTGTCTCGTCGAAAAATCACGTACGAGACATGCGATGAAGTCGGATGAACTGATGAGGTAGACAGAGCCGCATCAGGCTGTCACGACGAGCGCGGCTGTCTGTTTACGCCCAGTGTGGGGTAGACAGAAGCGGAAGCGTTCCTGACCGTGCCGCAGCCGAGCCAGCCGTTCATTGGAGGTGAACCCTTGATACGCAATCAGACTCGGCGCCGAAGGTTTTTTACTCCGCATGGCATGACGAAGTTTAGAAGACGGCGAAGCATGACTGATACCTACGGTATGCGCCAAAGGTGACCACTACTCTGACAATCAGATCAAGGCCTCAGGTCCTTCAATCATCTACCTGCGTGGAATTGTCGTCGCCATATCAACGACTGCATTGTCACCTTGAAGCAGTAATCCCTTTGTTCTCTTATCTATCGTCGTGGAATGTGGGCGGCTTTCTGAGTTTCTGGCGTCTTCTTTCCGCATGCGGGCATATGAGTGTTGCTGGTGAAGCCTCAGGACAAGGTGCTGCCTCCAAACATTGACCAACTTCTCTCTTCTGAGAGCCAAGACTTCGAAGAATGACATTATCTCCTCTCTGTTACTCGACCCGGACATTGCGCAACTAGATCCGCACTCCTGGTAGGAGAAGCCTCAAGACATCATCGCCGTGGGACTCTTGTTGTCACGAGCCGCAACATCGCGACCATGTCTGGGTTAGTCATTTGTCGATAGTCGCACATACTCTGTGACAGGCTCAGGATTACGCTCCCATTGGACTTGAGCTAATGCGCGTACAGGTCTTCCAGCGACACCGCTGCCGCCCTCAGCAAAGCATTTTCACAACTCGAACTCAGCCAGGCTTCGCTCGCCGAACTACAACACGCCTTGATCGCATACGTCGAGAGACATAATAAAGGCGACGAAGGAGCACAGGCAAAGATTCAGGATGAGCTCAGAAAGATCTACAAGGTGCATCTCGAGGCCAGTCCGTCCAAGCTGGGTCCTTTCATGACGACTCTGAAGACGCTACGACCTTCTCTGAGCCATGGTGATATCGTCGAGTGGTTTGCGTCTGCCGTCAGGTCATTCCTGGATCAACCTTTCTCCAAAAAGAACTACGTACAAGACGCACAGGATTTTGTGGTCGAGTCGATATTGTACGACCAAGAAGCGCCAGATGCCAGCCAAAAGGCCGACGTGTCTATGGGCATGACCAAGAAAGTTGTTGAGGAATTTCTTCGGAGGACGATTGCACTGTCAGCTGCTGATGGAGCGCCGTCTTTACGCACACAGAACCAGGCTCAACAGCGTCTGCAGGCTATTCTGATCGCTTGCGGTCGCAAGCAGCCCAAAGACCTCTTCACCGTTCTCGACCGCTTCTTCATCCAACGAGACACGCGGTACCACATTCTTCAGCTTTTGTCCGCCTGGCTCCAGCAACAACAACCCCATCTGGATCTGGTAGTTCAGACGCCATTGGTAGAGCATATCCTTCAATGCCTGATGAACGATCGCTCGACGTTGCTGGTCTCGGTCGCCTTGCAGTGCTTCGTCATGCTCCTCCCTCACATACCCCACACAGTCTCTACTCAGCTACCTCGTCTGTTCCTTATCTACAGTCGATGCCTCTGCTGGGAAAAGTTCAGCGCATCAAGTTCGCAGGCACAAAAGGATCTTGTCACAGATGACAGGCTGCGCCGTGGCTCAGACTCGGAGAGCGAGCCTCTATACAGCATCGACCCGACCTGGAAGGTCATCACATCTGTCCCTGGAGTTTCCGAGTCGTCCGCGCCAGAACTGCTCAGCTATTTCACCTACCTCTATGGCCTGTACCCTCTCAATCTCATGGCGTACATCCGCAAGCCCAGAAAGTATCTGAAGAACATTGAGTTTGATGGTGCCGACAACTTCGATCTCGACCAGACGGTGATCAGGAACAGGACGGAACAGTTTCAACGTGCACACCTCTTGCATCCTAACTTCTTCAACACGACAGTCGAGGACGAGCTTGCTGACAACAGATGGCTCAAGGCTGAGCCCGCAGAAGTCGTCACAGCGTGCCTTGCTCTCTATGCGGGCAGTCAACAGCTCCCCACTCCTGGTCCACCACCATCAAGCAAACTTCCACCTCTTCCAACTCCACACTCTGGCGAGGCTCCACAACCAGAGAGTCCCAGTCGTTCCAAAAGATCGAGCAGTATCTCCGAAGCTGCCGGTGCGACAGACGAGCGTCATGATATTGATCACAACCGTACTCAAGTCAGCGGTGACGCAGGATTTCTGCAAAGAGAGCTCCTGCTACTTCGTAACGAGCTAAACTTTGAAAAATACCTCAAGCAGCAGCATTCTGCGGCCATTGGTCAGCTCAAGCGTGAGAACATCAAGGCCGTGACCATGGAAGCGGAGACGGCAACCCTGATCAACGCGAATCGTTCGCTTCAGAAGAAGCTGAATGATGCAACCAAGATGAACGAGAAGCTGCAGAAGGAGACTCAGGCTCGAAAGGTGCACACCAAGCAGAGCGAGGATCAGCTCACAGCCAAGATGAGGAATCTTCGTTCTGGACTGGCGGATCAGGAGCTACTCGCCACTAACTTGAAAAAGGCAAACAGCGACATTGAGCAGTTGCGACAATTGCTTGTGGAAAGCGAATCGAAAGAGCTGCAGGCTAGAGAAGAGCTGGAAGACAAGCAAAAGGAGATTGACACGCTGATGACCAAGATTGCGACACTTGAAGAGCAGATGCAAGACAGCAGAGAAGTCCAAAAGCAGTCAGGGGAAGCCTTGCTCGAAAACGACAAGCTTCGACATGATCTTGAGCAGGCACGCGCTCAAGTGGTCAGCCGCGACCAAGAGAGGGAAAGGTCAAAGAAGGTGTTTCAGGCCAAGATCGCAGATCTCGAAGCACGTCTAGCGCTCGCAGAGGTTGGCGAAGAAGGTCAGCCCGCAGACGTCACCGAACTGCATAACCGGCTCGCTGATGCGCAGACAAAGCAACTATCAATGAAACGCGCCTGGACCAAAGCTAACGCCGAGCTGCAAGACCTTAAGCTTCGATACGAAGAGCTCCTGGGCTCTACGGAGACAGGACTGGACGGCGCCGCACAGCCCGCACGACCGCTCGCGATGCCATACAACTACTCCCACAACGAAGGCTACGCCGGCAACGCACAGACGAATCTCTGGCATGGCCCCGCTGTCGGCCAGACATATCAGCAAAGTAGCGACATGCACGGCATGCAGCAACGAGGGTACTCGCCCGCATCGCAGGGAATGGGCGTCGGCATGAACGGACAGAGCTTCCCGCCCATGCGACCGATGCGAGCGGAAGCGTTCGACCAGCGGCAACAGAACTACAGCCCACTGTCGCGCAGCGAAGGCACACCAGCGCACCCGAGCCCGTACATCCAGGCCGGGTGGGAGAGGAGCATGGCGTCGGGCGCGTCCGACAGTGGTAGCTATCCCGGCGGCGGCATGGCGATGGCGCGAGAGGGCAGTCAGAGCGCGTTCAGTCTCGCTTCCGACGATACGAGTCTGCGCAGCGATGGTAAGCCCAAGCCTAAGATTGCGCCCGAGTCAAAGGTCAGGGTGTATGGAAGAGGTACGTTTTAATCTTTCCAAGTTGAAAGAATATACACAGACGTTTTTTGTACTAACTGACTGGTTTTAGGTGGCGCGCAGAATATCAAGATGAAGCCCAAGGATGACGAGGGGAAGGACGAGAAGCCCAAGTCGGGACTGGCGGCGGGGTTGAAGAATCTTTTCTAGAGGGTAGAGTGATGGATAATGAGTAATGTTTTCAACGCTGTGGTAGACTGCACTGCAGTTGATGAGCGGACTTTTCTTTTGTTGCTGTTTCGTTTCGTTTCGGACATGGGCGTATGAAAAGCGTCGGGCATGGAATACGGCAGGACGGGACTGGACAGGTGGTAGATACCCTATGGGATGGAATAATTTTGGGTTGGTTCTATAGAATCGGGAATGGATCAATACCTCATATCTCAGACTCGGATGTCTCTTACGCCTCACTCTCGCGAGAAAGATACGCAGTGACACCGCATAAACCTGCTTTTCCCACGTCAGAGATCGTGGCCTCAACGATGTCTCTCCGTGTACGATCACAAGATGTAGATTAATGCATCTTCTCCTCACGCGACAATCACCACGTGGCAAGCAGCCACGGCGCACTGTCATGTCCTGAACTTCCTGAAGCGGAAAGTGAGGCAAAGAATCAGGAATCTGGCGTGTCTTGTACACAACCATCAACCGCTCGCGCCACCGTCGGCTGGACAGACTCGGTGAATATTACGAGACGAGTGTCGTGCATGCAGTCAGACATGCATACAGTAGACTCGCTGATGGTGCGTGGCAAAGGAACACACTATGCACGGTGTGTTTGGTGAGCAGCAGGCTTCTTCGTACGATCATTGGTTCGTGGTGTGCCTCCTTCGGTTAAAATTACGAGGGGCGCTGCTGGGGTTGAGATGGGATTAGGCAAATCATGCGAATGGCTGCGGTTGCGACGGTCCGTGAAGACAGTCACGATCTCGTGATGCTTTGCTTTCGTATAATTTGAGCACCCACGTCAAGGCTGTAATGATTGCTTCGTCGGCCAGTGCAGATGGTGTAAGTTGTATAGCGACTCTATCGTAGCAGAAAGCGGAGGATTTCCGGTCGGCTAGAAATAGCAGGGAACAGAAGTGGAAGGCACGACAAAATGTGGAGCGAAGCATTGACCACGCCAAAAGTTGCCTCGATGGAGCTATACTGGATTGAGCACATCAAGCTCGGAAAGTCGTCAGGCCGCCAGGTTGATGCCATGAATGTACAACGGCCAATATCATCTTCTTCCTCCTCTGGCAGTCTCCTTTCCAGACAACTCAGTCCCCCAGAATCATCAATCGAAGACTGTCTATCAGCCTCAACGAAAGAACAGGCGACATCTGCAGCTCGGAACGCGGAGTCGTCTCGCATCAAACAAACAGTGGAAGGTACGCCTCGGCTTGCCTTTTCTTGGCTGAATTGCGCAACCGGACGCGATTTGGTCTGCTTAATCCTGCCTTTTCTCGTCTCCCACGCCAGCTCGCCAGCTCCTCCTCCTCGACCACTAGGTGCTTATTGACGAACAATCATCGGGTCTTCGAGTCGTGGGATTTTTATCACATTCAATCTGGTCAACATTCATCTGTTCTGGTACCCGATACCCTTTACGATCAAGACGCGTTTGCGCGCCCCGTGCCGGTCTACACATCGCCCAAGCGGCTATTGATCCTCGTCCGCGCTGTGCTGCCCTGCCCTGCCCTGCGCTTTGTGACCGTCGGCCGTCATCGTAGAGATCATCGCGACCTGCTTCTGGCCTGCATTGCACATCACCTTCGATCCGGTTTCTGGACACAATTGACTTTGCTACTAATCCTGAATTCGAGCTCAACCATCTCTGTCTATCAGTCTTTGCTTTCCGCTTACGACCTTTCCAACACTCGGCCCTTGCTGCACCAGCTCGGTCAGACTTTCCTTGCGACACAACGACATCTCGAAGACCTTCAACAGCATCAACTGGACCAGTCAATCACGTTGTTCAACCACTCGCGCCATCACCAAGCGACACGATATCTGACAACCCAACTATCGAGGGCCAACTTACCACCGCGATAACTCGACGCGACTGCACCACGACGTCAATAAATCCATCACTGCGCGCCAAGGGGCACACGCCCCGGGACCGGTCAGATGGCTGCGCCCGAGGTTGGAGGCAGTGCCGTGGTGCAAGAGGCCGCGGTCACCGTCAAACCGAAAAGAGTCCGAACAGGGTGCTTAACATGTCGAGAGCGACATTTGAAGTGTGACGAGGCTCTACCACATTGTCAAAACTGCAAAAAGTCCAACAGAGTATGCAAGAGAGGCTTGAAACTCAACTTTATCGACATAACTTGTCAGACACCGCCATTCTTTGCATCATCAAATGAGTGGAAGATCAGCTTTACCGACGAGTCGCGGGACATTGCCTCGGAGTATCAAGGAGGTCTGCAACGCTACGCACATCTGGATCCCGCAATCGAAGAGGAGCCCGTAATAATGCAGAACAACATCGACCCGCAGATGCAGTTTGACTACCCACAGAATGCGCCGCCTGCGCCATCGATGTCATATCAGGAATTACCGCCGATACACGGTCTCCTGCCCGACTCTGGTTACTCGGAAGATCCGTCGGCTGGGGTACACGTAAAGTACGACCATCATCAACAGGACCACTACCACCAGGACAATCAGAGCAATCCTTCTCCGTTCACACAGAACAATACCCTTCAACAACAACAGCAGCAGCAGCAGCAGCAGCACCACGGCTCAATAAGCTATAGTCACCACGAACAAGAGACGGATCCATCCGACGAGAAGAGGGAATACTTGAATACACAGGAAGAAGTCCTGTTCATGCAGGTCTTTGTTGAAGAGGTCGGCATATGGATGGACTCCATGGATCCTATGAAACATGTAAGCATGGTATGCCCACTCATTGACTGCAACAATACTGACCCTACAGTTTTCTCGTCTTTTGCCATTTCACGCTTTACAAGAGCCGATGTTGCTCAATGCATTTCTTGCCTGTGGAGCCCGCCATCTAACTCTCATCAACCCCATCTACACCGAAGAAAAAGCACTATACTACTACGACACTGCAACACGCCATCTTCTCAAAAATCTCCAAAATCCTAATCGCGACACCGTCATTTGTGCCACTACCGCCGTAATTCTTAATGTCTACGAAATCATGAGTGAACGAGCTTTGCAACGAATGAACCACATCGCTGGTGCAAGAGCACTGATCAAGGAGTGCGGCTGGGATGCCCGAGCCACCGGAATCGGTGCCTCTTGCTTTTGGCTCAACGTTGGACTCGAGGTATTGAGCTGTTTGCATTTCAACTGGCAAGTCGCTTGGGATCCAGATTCCTGGGGTGTCGATATGGATTTCACTAGAGAAATTCACAACGGCCGAGAGGAAATCTGGACTTACCGCATGCTCTACGTCGTCGCCAAAGTCTGCAACTTCCGCGCCACTGTACCGAGATTCCAAGAAGCAGATCCCAGAGATGAAGAGTTACGCCGATCGAACCGCTTCAACGAGTGGCAGAAACTCAAGAGCTGGGCAGATGCTTGGAACGACAATATCCCACGCACGATGCATCCCATGGCATATCTATACCCTCACCAAACCACGTCCAAATCGGCCTTTCCCGAAGTCTGGCTCATCAAGCGCAACAATATCGTCGCGCGACTTTTCTACCACACAGTCATGGTCCTTCTCTCTCAGATTCACCCTTACCTCCCCGCCGACAATCCCGAAATGTGGGACATGCAAAAGCGGCACTCGCAAATGATTTGCGGCATCTCCGCCCACGTCAAAGATCGGTACGTATACCTCACTCCCCCCCCCTTAAAC